>Ga0268261_10000155_pt1 | contig 42584 bp, 23 predicted proteins | sample TergutNc150P1_FD_190353 | JGI IMG/M metagenome (GOLD analysis project Ga0268261, IMG submission 190353) | Nasutitermes corniger P1 segment gut microbial community from laboratory colony in Florida, USA - Nc150 P1 (SPAdes) (version 2) | ecosystem: Host-associated > Arthropoda: Insects >... | reverse complement strand
CTGAGATCTTGGGTTAGAATCCCACCGGGGCATGGATATTTTTCTGTTGTGAGTGTCGTGTGTTGTCAGGTAGAGGTCTCTGCGACGAGCTGATCACTCGTCCAGAGTAGTCCTACCGACTGTGCTGCTTTGTTGTGTGTGATCTAGAAACATCAAGAATGGGTGTTCCATATATATATGACATTAGTCACCTAAGGGTTAATAGTGTCGATACATGTGCCAAATCAAATCATTGGTACTTTCGTGCTCAACCTCCAGCTTATCACTGCTCAATAAAGAATGAAAACACCATTAGCACGAAAAGATCAAATTCGTATATTTCTTCTCGAAAAGTCATGAAATTCGTATACTTACGAAAGAATAGCAACTTAACTGTACTGAATGTGGCGCTACAAACTTGACTTAATGCAACCGAATCGAGAAGTGTTTTGACACCTCACATACAGTCGATCAGAGACAAGTAATGCCTGGAAAATTCCACTTGAAGTAATGAAATTTGTTTATTTACATCCGACATGTCTTATCTGTACTGATTATAGGTCTAAACATAACTTGCACAAAATTCTGCATTTTGTGAATTTGCACTCGACCTACATTCTATCTGTACACTCTCTCAACGCAAAACATTTCTCACGCTAAGTGATGAAATACATGCATAGCGTCTCAACATTCGGGTACATTCATTAAGGCAGTTCGGGATGAAGAAAAGCCCAGTCAGGAAAGGTTATGGATATGACACGCTGAAGCCTGAGCAAGTTCACAGTAGTTCCCACTTTCGTCACCAGGCGCCTCCACATATTTAAAGCCGACAGTGATCCTCGCGACGAAAGATGGAACTATTTGTCGAGAAGGCTGTCCTGCAATTTTGCATAAATGACCGCTTTCATGCCATTTAGGTATCTTTCTCTTGTTCTCCGCACCTTTATTTTTACAAACTATTGTGTTTCGTGTCTGAGTGCTCGACCTAGAGCCTATCTCTGCCAAGTATGCGCTTGGATCATGACTAGGGCCAAGTGACGAAATTCGTTTATATGCGAACATCACGCAGTGTATCTATACTGAATAAGGGACTAAAACTATAATTGAACCTACTGAAGCAACAGGTATTTATTCTTTTGCCTTTATATCTTATATGTGCTGAATATGAGTGCGAAGCATTTAACGCTACAAGTGATGAAATACGTTTAATGGCATTCTATCTAAATCCAGACTTTATAAACGTTAGTCTAAAAGCATGACTTTCGACAAGTGATGAAATTCGTATAATTACGAAAGCCTTGTATCTTAACTGTACTCAAAATGTGCTACAAATGTGCTTTCTCCAATGGACGGAAGTCCTGCCATAACGCATCTATCTGTGACGAAGAAGGCATCTCACACAAAGTGACGAAAATTGTGTATTGGCTTTTGACATACTTCTGTTCTGATTATAGGTCTCAACATAAATTGCACATAATTCTGAAATTCGGAGGTTTGCTCGCGACCTACAGCCTATCTGTTCAGTATTTGTTCACGAAACATGACTCGCGCTAAGTGATGGTGCTCGTCATTTTGGTTCATTCATTAGTATATAACTAAGCCCTGTTGGACATGACGAAAAGCCTAGTCAGGAGAACGTTGTGATCTGACAAGCTGCATTCTGGGCTAGTTCTTAGTAGTTCCGACATTCGTTGCCAGGCGGTTCCTAGTACGCCTAGACGACAGAGCCCTAGCGTCGAAAGTTGGAACTATTTCTTGAGAAGGTTGTCCTGTAATGTTGAAAACCTTACACCTTCCGCGCCATTTAGGTATCTGATTCCTGCCACAAATCTATGACAAGGGGCGACGGACCCAATTAGCTTAGGTGTACTTAAAGCATGGGTTGCAACAAACCACATAAAAAGAGTAATGATTTTCGCCCACCAGAATACCTGTGCTGCATTTAATTTCGTATTATGAATTGCTCTTAATAAAAAATCGTGTATAAGAGCTCGAACTATATCCATATTTGCAGAAATTGAACACCAATTATTACCTAAGCCAACTGAATAAAACGCTTTATGACATTCGACAAGTAGCTTAATAGTGTCGATACATGTGCCAAATCAAATCATTGGTACTTTCGTTCTCACCCTCCAGCTGATCTATGCTCAATACATACTGAAGCCACCATTCGCACGAAATAATCAAATTCGTATATATCTTCTCGAAAAGTCATAAAATTCGTATACTTACGTAAGAATAGCTACTTAACTGTGCTGAATACGGGCTACAAACTTGACTTACTCCAACCGAAACAAGAAGTGTTTTGACACTTCACATACAGCCGATCAGAGACAAGTAATGCCTGGTAAATTCCACCTGATGTAATGAAATTTGTTAATTGACATCCGTCATAGTCTTATCTGTACTGATTATAGGGCTAAACTTAACTTGCACAATACTCTGCATTTTGTGAATTTGCACTCGATCTACATCCTATCTGTACACTCTCGCGACGCAAGACATGACTCGCGCTAAGTGATGAAATACGTGCATAGCGTCTCAACATTTGGGTACATTTATTAAGGCAGTTCGGGATGAAGAAAAGCCCAGCAGGAAAGGTTATGGATATGACACGCTGCAGCCTGGGCAAGTTCGTAGTAGTTCCCACTTTTGTCACCAGGCGCCTTCACATACGCAAACACTCCAGAGATCTTAGCGGCGAAAGATGGAACTATTTATCGAGAAGGCTGTCCTGCAATTTAGCATAAATGACCGCTTTCACTCCATTTTGGTATCTGTTTCTTGGACTCCGCACCTTTATTTTTACAAACTATTGTGTTTCGTGTCTGAGTGCTCGACCTAGGACCTATATATGCCATGTATGCGCTTGGATAATGACTCGGGCCAAGTGATGAAATTAATTTATATGCCAACAATAAACAGCGTATGTATACTGAATAAGGGACTAAAACTGTAATTGAACCTACTGAAACAACAGGTATTTATTCTATTGTGTTTATATCTCATATGTGCTGAATATGATTGCGAAGCATTTGACGCTACAAGTGATGAAATACGTTTAATGGCATTCTGTCTAAATCCAGACTTTATAAACGTTAGTTTAAAAACATTACTTTCGACAAGAGTTTAAATTCGTATAATTATGAAAGTCTTGTGTCTTAACTGTCCTGAAAATGAGCTACAAACATGACTTTATGCAATGGACGGAAGTCCTGCCATAACGCATCTATCTGTGACGAAGAAGGCATGGAAAAATATCGCACTAAGTGACGAAAATTGTGTATTGGCGTTTGACATACTCCTTAACAGTTCTGATTATAGGTCTAAACATAACTTGCACATAATTCTGAAATTCGAGAGCTGCATCCTGGGCTAGTTCATAGTAGTGACCACTTTCGTTGCCAGGCACTTCCAAGTAAGCCTAGACGCCAGAGCTCCTAGAGGCGAAATTTGGAACTATTTGTTGAGAAGTCTGTCCTGTGATGTTGAAGACCTTACCCCTTCCGCGCCATTTGGGGATCTGATTCTTGCCACAAATCTATGACAAGGGGCGGCGGACCCAATTAGCTTACGTGTATTTAAAGCATGGGTTACAACGAACCACATAAAAGAGTAATGATTTTCGCCCAGCAGAGTATCTGTGCTGCATTTAATTTCGTAGTATGAATTGCAACTACTGAGAAATTCGTGTATAAGATCTCGACCTATATCCATCTTTGCAGAAATTGAAAACCTATTATTACCTAAGCCAACTGAATAAAACGCTTTATGACGTTCGACATGTAGCTTAATAGTGTCGATACATGTGCCAAAACAAATCATTGGTACTTTCGTGCTCAACCTCCAGCTTATCCATGCTCAATAAAGAATGAAAACACCATTCGCACGAAAAGATCAAATTCGTATATTTCTTCTCGAAAAGTCATGGAATTCGTATACTTACGAAAGAATAGCAACTTAACTGTACTGAATATTGGCTACAAACTTGACTTACTCCAACCGAAACGAGAAGTGTTTTGACACTTCACATACAGTCGACCAGAGACAAGTAATGCCTGGAAAATTCCACTTGAAGTAATGAAATTTGTTTATTTACATCCGTCATACGTCTTATCTGTACTGATTATAGGTCTAAACATAACTTGCACAAAATTATTCAACATTACAAGACTGCCTTCTCAACAAATAGTTCCAACATTCGTCGCTAGGAGCTCTGGCGTCTAGGCTTACTTGGAAGTGCCTGGCGACGAAAGTGGGAACTACTAAGAACTAGACCAGGATGCAGCTTGTCAGATCCACAACGTTCCCCTGACTGGGCTTTTCGTCATGCCTAACTGGGTTTAGTTATATACTAATGAATTAACCGAAATGTCCAGCCCAATCACTTAGCGCGAGTCATGTTTCGAGATCATACACTGCACACATAGGCAGTAAGCCGCGATTAAAATCCCGAATTTCAGAATTATGTGCAAGTTATGTTTAGACCTATAATCAGAACAGATAAGAAGTATGTCAAACGCCAATACTTAATTTTCGTCACTTTCTGTGAGATTTTTCCATGCATTCTTTGTCACAAATAGATGCCTTATGGCACGAATTCCGTCTGTTGGAGAAGGTTATGATTGTAGCTCATTTTCAGTACAGTTAAGACAAAACTTTCGTAATTATACGAATTTCATCACTCGTCGAAAGTCATGATTTTAGACTAACGTCTATAAAGTCTGGATTTAAATAGAATGCCATTAAACGTATTTCATCACTTGAAGCGTCAAATGCTTGGAACTCATATTCAGCACATATAAGTTATAAAAACAAAAGAATAAATACCTTTTGCTTCAGTAGGTTGAATTCTACTTTTAGACCCATATACAGTATACATACTCTGCATGTTGTTCGCATATAAACGAATTTCATCACTTGGCCCGAGTCATGATCCAAGCGAAAACATGGCACAGATTGGCTGTAGATCGAGCACTCAGACACGAAATACAGTAATTTGTGCAAATACAGGTTTGGAGATCCAGGAACAGATACCTAAATGGCGTGAAAGCGGTCATTTATGCGAAAGTGTAGGACAGCCTTCTCGACAAATGGTTCCATCTTTCGCCGCTAGGATCTCTGGCGGCTTTGCATATGTGGAGGCGCCTGGTGACAAAAGTGGGAACTACTAAGAACTTGCCCAGGCTGCAACGTGTCATGTCCATAACCTTTCCTGACTGGGCTTTTCTTCATCCCGAACTGCCTTAATGAATGTACCCAAATGTTTAGACGCTATGCACGTATTTCATCACTTAGCGCGAGTCATGTTTGCATTGATAGAGTGTACAGATAAGATGTAGGTCGAGTGCAAATTCACAAAATGCTGAATTTTGTGCAAGTTATGTTTAGACCTATAATCAGTACAGATAAGACATATGTCGGATGTAAATACACAAATTTCATTAATTCAAGCTGAATTTTCTAGGCATTACTTGTCTCTGATCGGCTGTATGTGAAGTGTCAAAACACTTCTTGTTTCGTTTGGAGTAAGTCAAGTTTCTAGCCCATATTCAGCACAGTTAAGTTGTTATATTTTAGTAAGTATAGAATTTCATGACTTATCGAGGAAAAATATACGAATTTGATCATTTCGTGCGAATGGTGTCTTCAGTCTTTACTGCGCAAAGATCAGCTGGAGTTTGAGCACGAAAGTACCAATGATTTGATTTGGCACATGTATCAGCACTATTAAGCTACTTATCTAACGTCATAAAGCGTTTTATTCAGTAGGCTCAGATAATAATTGGTGTTCAATTTCTGCAAAGATAGATATCAGTCGACCTCTTATACACGAATTTCTCGTTAAGAGCAATTCATGTTACTAAATGAAATGCACCACAGGTAATATGATGGGCGAACATCATTACTCTTTTTATGTGGTTTGTTGCAACACTTGCTTTAAATACACGTAAGCTAATTGGTTCCATCGCCCCTTGTCATAGATTTGTGGCAAGAATCAGATCCCTAAATGGCGTGGAAGGGGTAAGGGCTTAAATATTACAGGACAGCCTTCTCAACAAATAGTTCCAACTTTCGCCGCTAGGAACTGGAAGATTATGGATATGACACGCTGCAGCCAGGGCAAGTTCCCACTTTCGTCACCAGGCGCCTCCACATAGGCAAAGCCGCCAGAGATCCTAACGGCGAAAGTTGGAACTATTTGTCGGGAAGGCTGTCCTGTAATTTTGCATAAATGATCGCTTTCACGCCATTTAGGTATCTCTTTCTGGATCTCCGAACCTGTATTGGTACAAACTATTGTGTTTCGTGTCTGAGTGCTCGACCTACAGCCTATCTCTGCCATGTATGCGCTATGATCATGACTCGGGCCAAGTGATGAATTTCTTTTATATGCGAACAACATGTAGCGTATCTATATTCAATATGGGACTAAAACTAGTATTAAACCTACTGGAGCAACAGGTATTTATTCTTTTGTCTTTATTTCGAATATGTGTTGAATATGAGTTCGAAACATTTGGCGCTACAAGTGATGAAATACGTTTCATGACATTCTATCTAAATCCAGTCTTTTAAGACTTTAGTCCTAAAATATGACTTTCGACAAGCGATGAAATAGTATAATTACGAAAGACTTGTGTCTTAACTATACTGAAAATGAGCTACAAGCATTACTTTCTCCAACGGACGGATGTGACGAAGAAGGCATGGAAAATTCTCACACAATGTGACGAAAATTGATTATTGGCGTTCATCATACTTCTTATCTGTTCTGATTATAGGTTAAAAATAACTTGCCCATAATTCTGATATTCGGGAGTTTGCACGCGACCTACAGCCTATATTTGAGGTATTTGATCCCGAAACATGACTCGCGCTAAGTGATGGGACTCGACATTTAGGTTCATTCATTAGTATATAACAAAGCCCAGTTAGGCATGACGAAAAGCCTAGTTATGAGAACGTTGTGGATCTGACAAGATGCATCCTGGGCTAGTTCTTAGTAGTTCCCACTTTCGTTTGCAGGCACTTCCAAGTACGCCTAGAAGCCAGAGCTCCTAGCGGCGAAGGTTGGAACTTTTTGTTCAGAAGGCTGTCCTGTAATGTTGAAGACCATAACCGTTCCACGCCATTTAGGGATCTGATTCTAGCCAGAAATCTATGACAAGGGGCAACGGACCCAAATAGCTTACGTGTATTTAAAGCATGGTATGCAAGGAACCACATAAAAAGAGTAGTTCGCCCAACAGATTACCTGAGCTGCATTTCATTTCGTAATATGCATTGCTCCTACTGAGATATTCGTGTATAAGACCTCGACCTATATCTATCTCTACAGAAACTTAACACCTATTATTACTTGAACCAACTGAATTAAACGCTCTATGACTTTCCACAAGTAGCTTAATAGAATTGATACATGTGCCAAATCAAATCATTGGTACTTTCGTGCCCAACCTCCAGCAGATCTATTTTCAATAAACACTAAAGCAACCATTCGCACGATATGATCAAATTCGTTTATTTGTTCTCGAAAAGTCATGAAATTCCTATACTTACGAAAGAAATACAAACCTAACTAAGCTGAAAATGGGCTACAAACTTCACTTACTCCAACCGTATAAGAATGATTTGACACTTAACATACACCCGATCAGAGACAAGTAATGCCTGGAAAATTCCACTTGAAGTAATGAAATTTGTGTATATACATCCGACATACGTCTTATCTATACTGATTAATAGTCTAAATATAACTTGCAGATAATTCTGCATTTTGTGAATTTGCACTCGACCTACATCCTATCTGTACACTCTCTACACTCAAAACATGACTCGCGCTAATTGATGACATACGCGCATAGCGTCTCATCATTTGGGACGTTTATTAAGGCAGTTCGGGATGAAGAAAAGCCCAGTCAGAGAAGAATATGGATATGACACACTGCAGCCTGAGCAAGTTCTTACTAGTTCCCACTTTCGTCACCAAGCGCCTCCAAGTATGCAAAGCCGCTAGACATCCTAGCGGAGAAAGATGGAAGTATTTGTCGAGAAGGCTGTACTGTAACTTTGCATGAATGACGGCTTTCACTTCATTTAGCTACCTGTTTCTTGATCTCCGAACCTGTATTGGTACAAACTATTGTGTTTCGTGTCTGAGTGCTCGACCTACAGCCTATCTCTGCCATGTATGCGCTTGGATCATGACTCGGGACAAGTGATGAAATACGTTTATATGCGAACAACATGCAGCGTATCTATGCTGAATATCGGACTAAAACTAGAATTGAACCTTCTCAAGCAACTAGTATTTAATATTTTTTTCTGAATGTATGGGATGAAAATGATTTCGAAACCGTTGGCGCTACAAGAGATGAAATACGTTTAATGGCATTCTATCTTAATCCAGAAGTTATAGACGTTAGTCTAAAAATATGACTTTCGACAAGTGATGAAATTGGCATAATTACGAAAGACTTGTGTCTTGTATCCACTGAAAATGATCTACAATCATGACTTTCTCCAACTGACGGAAGACGTGCCGTAACGCATCTATCTGTGACGAAGAAGGCATGGAAAAATCTCACACAATGTGATGAAAATTGTGTATTGGCTTTCGACATTCTTAGCTGTCCTGATTATAGGTCTAAACATAACTTGCACATTATTCTGAAATTCGGGATTTGCACGCGACCTACAGCCTATCTGTGCATTATTTGATTTCGAAACATTAGTCGCGCTAAGTGATGGGGCTCTACATTTAGGTTCATTCATTAGTATATATCTCAGTCCAGTTAGGCATGACGAAAAGCCTTGTCAGGAGAACGTTTTGGATCTGACAAGCTGCAACATGGGCTAGTTCTTAGTAGTACCCAATTTCGTTGCCAGGCACGTCCAAGTATGCCTAGACGCCAGAGATCCTAGCGGCGAAAGTTTGAATTTTTGTTGAGAAGGCAGTCCTTTAATGTTGAAGATATTACCTCTTTTACGCCATTTAGGAATATGATTCTTGCCACAAATCTATGACAAGAGGCGACGGACCCAATCAGCTTACGTGATTTAAAGCATGGGTTGCAACAAACCACGTAAAAAGAGTAATGGTGTTCGCTATCAGATTAACTGTGCTGTATTTTATTTCGTAATATGAATTGCTCCTACTGAGAAATTCGTTTCTAAGAGCTCGAATTATATCTATCTTTGCAAAAATTGAACACAAATTATTACTTGGGCCAACTGAATATAACGCTCTAAGACGTTCGAAAAGTAGCTTAATAGTGTTAATACATGTGCCAAACCAAATCATTGGTACTTTCGTGCTCAACCTCCAGCAGATCTATGCTAAAAAAACACTGAAGCCACCATTCGCACGAAATTATCAAATTCGTTTATTTGTTCTCGAAAAGTCATAAAATTCGTATACTTACGAAAGAATAGCAACTTAACTGTGCTGAATATGGGCTACAAACTTGACTTACTCGAACCGAAGCAAGAAGTGTTTTGACACTTGATATACAGCCGATCTAGACAAATAATGACTGGAAAAAGGTACTTGAATAATTAAATTTGGGTATTTACAAACGACATACGTCTTATCTATACTGATTATAGGTCTAAACATAACTTGCACAAAATTCTGCATTTTGTGAATTTGCACTCGAACTACATCCTATCTGTACACTCTCTCAACTCAAAACATTACTCGAGCTTAGTGATGAAATACGTGCATAGGGTCTCAAAATTTGGGTACATTCATTAAGCCAGTTCGGGATTAAGAAAAGCCCAGTCAAGAAAGATTATGGATATGACACGCTGCAGCCTGGGCAAGTTCTTAGTAGTTCCCACTTTCGTCACTAGGTGCCTCCACTTATTCAAAAACGCCAGAGACCCTAGCGGCGAAAGATGGAACTATTATTCGAGAAGGCTGTCCTGTAATTTTGCATAAATGACCGCTTTCACGTCATTTAGTTATCTGTTTCTGGATCCCGGAACCTGTATTGGTACAAAGTGTTGTGTTTCGTGTCTAAGTGTTCGACCTACATCCTATCTCTGCCGTGTACGCGCTTGGATCATGACTCGGGCCAAGTGATTAAATTCGTTTATATGCGAAAGACATGCAGCGTATCTATACTGAATATGGGACTAAAACTAGACTTGTACCTACAAAAGCAACTCGTATTTATTCTTTTGCCTTTATTTCTTATACGTGCTGAATATGAGTTCGAAACTTTTGGCGCTACATGTGTCGAAATAGGTTTAATGACATTCTGTCTAAATCCAGACATTATAGACTTTAGTCTATAAACATCTCCTATGACAATTGATGTAATTCGTATAATTACGAAAGTCGTGTGTCTTACCTGTACTGAAAATGAGCTACAAACATGACTTACTCCAACGGACGGAATTCGTGCCGTAACCTATCTATCTGTGACGTAGAAGGCATGGAAAAATCTCTCACAAAGTGATGAAAATTGTGTATTAGAGATCGACAAACTTCTTATCTGCTCTGATTGTAGGTCCAAACATAACTTGCACATAATTCTGAAATTCGGGAGTTTGCACGCGAGGTAGAGCCTATCTGTGCAGTATTTGAGCTCGAAACATTACTCCCTCTAAGTGATGGGGCTCGACATTTAGGTTCATTCATTAGTGAATAAGTCAGCCCAGTTAGGCATGACGAAAAGCCTAGTCAGGAGAACGTTGTGGATCTGAGAAGCTGCATCCTGCACAAGTTCATAGTAGTTCCCTCTTTCGTTGCCAGGCAGTTTCAAGTACGCCAGAGCTTCTAGCGGCGAAAGTTGGAACGCTTTGTTGAGAAGGCTGTCCTGTAATATTGAAGACCTTACCCCTTCTTCGCCATTTAGGGATCTTATTCTTGCCACAAGTCTATGAAGAGGGGCGACGGACCCAATTAGCTTACGTGTATTTAATGCATGGGTTGCAACAAACAACATAAAAAGAGTAATGGTGTTCGCCCATCAGATTACCTCTGCTGCATTTCATTTCGTAATATGAATTGCTACTACTGAGAAATTCGTTTATAAGATCTCGACCTATATCTATCTTTGCAGAAATTGAACACAAATTATTACTTGAGCCAACTGAATAAAACGCTATATGACGTTCGACAAGTAGCTTAAGAGTGTTGATACATGTGCCAAATCATATCATTGGTACTTTCGTTCTCAACCTCCAGCAGATCTATGCTCACTAAAGACTAAAGCCACCATTCGTACGAAATTATCAAATTCGTTTATTTGTACTCCAAAAGTCATGAAATTCGTATACTTACGAAAGAATAGCAAATTAACTGCGCCGAATATGGGCTATAAAATTGACTTACTCCAACCGAAGCAAGAAGTGTTTTGACACTTGACATACAGCCGATCAGAGACAAATAATGCCCGGAAAATACCACTTGAAGTAATAAAATTTGTGTATTTACAACCGACATACGTCTTATCTGTACTCATTATAGGTCTAAACACAACTAGCACAAAATTCTGCATTTTGTGTATTTGCATTCGACCTACATCCTATCTGTACACTCTCTTAACTCAAAACATGACTCGCGCTGACTGATGAAATATGTGCATAACTTCCCATCATTTGGGTACATTCATTAAGCCAATTCGGGATGAAGAAAATCCCAGTCAAGAAAGGTTATGGATATGACACGTTGCAGCCTGGGCAAGTTATTAGTAGTTCCCATTTTCGTCACCAGGCGCCTCCACATATGCAAAGCCGCCAGAGATCCTAGCGGCGAAAGATGGAACTATTTATCTAGAAGGCTGTCCTGTAATTTTGCATAAATGACCGCTTTCACGCCATTTAGTTATCTCTTTCTGGATCTCCGATCCTGTATAGGTACAAACTATTAAATTTCGTGTCTTGGTGCTCCACCTACAGCCTGTCTTTCCGTGTATGCGATTGGATCATGACTCGGGGCAAGTGATGCAATTCGTTTATATGCGAACAACATGCAGCGTATCTATACTGATTATGGGACTGAATCTATAATTGAAATATCTGAAGCAACTGGTGTTTATTCTTGTGTGTTTATTTCTTATATTTGCTGAATATGAGTTCGAAACATTTGGCGCTACAAGTGATTAAATACGTTTAATGGCATTCTATCTAAATCCATACTTTCTAGACGTTAGTCTAAAAACATGAATTTCGACAAGTGATGAAATTGGTATAATTACGAAGGACGTGTGTCTTAACTGTACTGAAAATAAGCTACAAACATGACTTATTCCAAATTACGTAAATCGTGCCATAACGCATCTCTCTGTGACTTAGAAGGCATGGAAAAATCTCACACAATGTGATGAAAATTGTGTATTGGCGTGCGACATACTTCTAATCTGTTCTGGTTATAGGTCTAAACATAACTGGCACATAATTCTGAAATTCGGGTGTTTGCACGCGACCTACAGCCTATCTGTGCAGTATTTGAGCTCGAAACATGACTCGTGCTAAGTGATGGGGACCGACATTTAGGTTCATTCATTAGTATATAACTCAGCCCAGTTATGCATGACGAAAAGCCTAGTCAGGAGAACGTTATGGATCTGTCAAGCTGCATCCCGGGCAAGTTCTTAGTAGTTCCCACTTTCGTTGTCAGGCACTTCCAAGTACGCCTATAAGCCAGAGCTCCTAGAGGCAAAAGTTTGAACTATTTTTTGAAAATGCTGTTCTGTAATGTGGGAGACCTTACCCCTTCAACACCATTTAGGGATCTGATTCTTTCTACAAATCTATGACAAGGGGCGACGGACCCAATTAGCTTACGTATATTTAAGCATGGGTTACAACAAACCACATAAAAAGAGTAACGATGTTCGCCCATCAGACTACCTGTGCTGCATTTCATTTCGTTATATTAATTGCTCGTACTGAGAAATTCGTGTATCAGATGTCGACCTATATCTATCTTTGCAGAAATTAAACACTAGTTATTACTTGAACCAACTGAATAAAACGCTTTATGACGTTCGACAAGTAGCTTAATAGTGTTGATACATGTGCGAAATCAAATCATTGGTACTTTCGTGCTCAACCTCCAGCAGATCTATGCTCAATAAAGTCTGCAGCTTCCATTCGCACGAAATGATCAAATTCGTTTATTGTTCTCGAAAAGTCATGAAATTCGTATACCTACGAAAGAATAGCAACTTAACTGTGTTGAATATGGGATACAAATTTGACTTACTCCAACCGAAGCAAGAAGTGTTTTGACACTTGACATACAGCCGATCAGAGACAAATAATGCCCAGAAAATTCCACTTGGTATAATGAAATTTTTGTATTTACATCCGACATACGTCTTATCTGTTCTGATTATAGGTATAAACATAACTTGCACAAAATTCTGCATTTTGTGAATTTGCACTCGATCTACATCCTATCTGTACACTCTCTCAATTCAAAACATGACTCGCGCTAAGTGATGAAATACATGCATAGCGTCTCAACATTTGGGTACATTTATTAAGCCAGTTCGGGATGAAGAAAAGCCCAGTCAGGAAAGGTTATGGATATGACACGCAGCAGCCTGCGCAAGTTCTTAGTAGTTCCCACTTTCGTCACCAGACGCCTCCACAAATGCAAAGCCGCCAACGATCCTAGCGGCGAAAGATGGAACTATTTGTCGAGAAGGCTGTCCTGTAATTTCGCATAAATGACCGCTTTCACGCCATTAAGTATCTGTTTCTGGATCTCAGAACCTGTATTGATACAAACCTAATGTGTTTCGTGTCTGAGTGGTCGACCTACAGACTATCTCTGCCATGTATGCGCTTGGATCGTGATTCGGGCCAAGTGATGAAATTCGTTTATATGCGAAAAATATGCAGCGTATCTATACTGAATATGGGGCTAAAACTAGAAATGAACCTACTGAAGAAACTGGTGTTTATTCCTTTGTGTTTATTTCTTATATTTGCTGAGTATGAGTTCGAAACTTTTGGCGCTACAAGTGATGAAATACGTTTAAAGGCATTCTATCTAAATCCAGAGTTTATAGACGTTAGTCTAAAATCATGAGTTTCGACAAGTGATGAAATTGGTATAATTACGAAATACTTGTGTCTTAACTGTACTGAAAATAAGCTACAAACATGACTTACTCTAGCTGACGGAATTCGTGCTATAACGCATCTATCTGTGACGAAGAAGGCATGGAAAAATCTCACACAAAGTGATGAAAATTGTGTATTGGCGTTCGACATATTTCTTATCTGTTCTGGGTATAGGTCTAAACATAACTTGCACATAATTCCGAAATTCGGGTGTTTGCACGCGACCTACAGCCTATCTGTGCAGTATCTGAGCTCGAAACATGACTCGCGCTAAGTGATGGGGCTCGACATTTAGGTTCATTCATTAGTATATAACTCTGCCCAGTTAAGCATGACGAAAAGACGAGTAAGGAGAACGTTATGGATCTGACAAGTTGCATCCTGGGCGAGTTCTTAGTAGTTCCCACTTTCGTTGTCAGGCATTTCCAAGTACGCCTAAACGCCAGAGCTCCTAGCGGCGAAAGTTGGAACTTTTTGTTGAGAAGTCTGTCCTGTAATGTAGAAGAACTTACCCCTTCCACGCCATTTAGGGATCTGATTCTTGCCACAAATCTATGACAAGGGGCGACGGACGCAATTAGCTTACGTGTATTTAAAGCATGGGTTGCAACAAACCACATAAAGAGTAATGATGTTCGTCCATCAGATTACCTGTGCTGCATTTCATTTCGTAGTATGAATTGCTCCTACTGAGAAATTCGTGTATAATAGCTCGCCCTATATCTGTCTCTGAAGAAATTGAACACCAATTATTACTTGAACCAACTGAATAAAACGCTTTATGACGTTCGACAAGTAGCTTAATAGTGTTAATACATGTGCCAAATCAAATCATTGGTACTTTCGTGCTCAACCTTCAGCAGATCTATGCTCAGTAAAGACTGAAGCCACCATTCGCACGAAATGATCAAATTCATTTATTTGTTCTCGAAAAGTCATGAAATTCGAATAATTACGAAAGAATATCAAATTAACTGTGCTGAATATGGGCTACAAACTTAACTTACTCCAACCGAAGCAAGAAGTGTTTTGACGCTTGACATACAGCCGATCAGGAACAAATAATGCGTTCGACATACTTCTTATCTGTTCTGGTTATAGGTCTAAACAACTTGCAAGATAATTCTGAAATTCGGGTGTTTGCACGCGACCTACAGCCTATCTGTGCAGTACTTATTGCGAGTCGTGTATGGAGCTCCTATATTGAACAAATAGGCATTATTTCGAGCGTTGATACACGAATATATTCTGTTTGCCGAACTTAAATTCGGATACTGTTTTGATTGCCGATGAGTTTCATGTCAAGCTCTAAGACACGTCCTTCATTACAATTCGCGAGTCATGTTTCCAATTCATATTAAGTATAATTAGTCAGTGAGCAAAACGTAAATACATATATATATTGATTTGGCCCAAGTTATCCTTAAACGCATAATCAGAATTGATAAAATATATGTCGAATACCAGTACACGAATTTGTTCTCTTGCAATGAGTCATGTTAGCAGGCTTTGTAACAGATAGGCCGAATGTCAAGCTCCAAAACACGAACTCTGAGATGGATTAAATCATGTTCGTAGCCTATATTCAGCATATTTAGAGTGCAATTTGTTCGTAATTATACGAATTTCATCACTTGCCAAAGTCTTGATCCTGACAATTTTCAATGCATTTTGGTTGTAGATAGATTGCCATTAAATAGATTTCAATGCTTTTAGGGCGAAACGTTTCGAGACCACTTTCAGCACAGAATTGCTTTAGTTTGTTCAAGTTATGTTTTATTCACTTATTCAGTACAACATGGTCGCATGTCGAGCGCATATATGTTTAGAGACATTTATCAACACACTAAAGCTTCAGAAAGGAACTAAGTAAGATGACTCAAGTCATAATTCTCGATCATTTTCTGCAAAGGTAGACTTAGTTCGTGCGCAAATACACGAATTTCTTCAGTTGGCACAATTCACATTACGAAATCAAAGGTAGAACAGATAATCTGTAGGTCGAACTTCAATACTCTTTTATCATGGGTTGTCCCATGTCTTGTTTTGAAAACATATTTCTAACTGATAACCTCAATGTCACCGTCTTTCACTTGTCGTAGATTTGTGGCGAGAAACAGTTACATAAATGGCGAGTAAACGGTCATTTCTGCTAAATTAACGATCAGACTTTTCGACAAATAGTTCCACCTTTTGCCGCTAGGAACTCTGTCGTCTTTGCAGACGTAGAGGCACCTGGCGACGAAAGTTGGAACCACTAAGAAATTGCCCGTGATGCAGTGCACTAGATCCATATTGGTATCGTGTCGTGCCTTATTCGCCATAGAACTATATACTAATGAATGAATGTAAATGTCAGTCCCGTATGTACGTATTACATTACTTAGCGCGAGTCGTGTATCGAGATCATATACTGAACAAATAGGCTGTATTTCGAACGTAGATACACGAACATGTTCTGTTCCCCGAACTCACTTTCGGAGACTGTTTTAAATGCCGATGAGTTGAATGTCAAGCCCTAAGCCACTTCCTTCATCACTATTGGCGAGTCATGTTTACAGTTCATATTAAGTAAAATTAGTCAGTGAGGCAAACGTAAGTACACGAATATTTTGATTTGGCTCAAGTTATGTTTAAACCCATATACAGAACAAATAAAATGTATGTCTAATGCCAATACACGAATTTGCTCACTTGCAGTGACTCATGTTAACAGGCTTTGTAAGAGATAGGCCGAATGTCAAGCTCCAAAACACGAACTATTTGAGGTGAATTAAATCATGTTTGTAGCCTATATTCAGCACATTTAAAGTGCAAGTTCTTTGTAATTATACGAATATCATCACTTGCCAAGGTCTTGATCCTGACAATGTTTAATGCAGTTTGGTTGTAGATAGATTGCCGTTAAACAGATTTCAACACTTTTAGGGCGAAACGTTTCGAGACCACTTTAAACACAGAATTGCATTAGTTTGTTCAAGTTACATTTTAGTCACTTATTCAGTACAACATGGCCGCATGTGGAGCGCATATATGTTTAGATACATTTATCAGCACACTAGAGCTTCATGTCGCACATCAGAAAGGAACTAAGTAAGTTGACTCAAGTCATAATTCTCGATCATTTTCTGCAAACTTAGACTGTAGTTCGTGCGCCAGTACACTAATTTCGCAAGTTGGCGCTATACATGTTACGAAACGTGGTTTATATAATCTGTAGATTGAACAACAATAGCCTTTTAACGCAAGATATGTTTTGAACACATATTCCTAACATAACGTCAGTCGTCGTCAATCCCTAGTCTTAGATTGTGGCAAGAAACGTATACATAAATGGCGAGAAAGCGGTCATTTCTGCAAAATTACATGACAAACCTCCGACAAATACTTCCAATTTTGCCGCTAGGTTCTCTGGCGTTTTTGCAGACGGAGAGGCACCTGGCGTCGAAAGTGGGAACCTCTAAGAACTTGCGCAGGATGCAGTGTACCATTTCCGTAACGGTCTCATTTTCTGGGCTACTGTTCATGCATAACTGACCTAGAGAGCTATATATTAATGAATAAATCTAAATTTCGTTCCCGTATACACGTATTTCATTAGTTAGCGCGAGACATAAATAGAGCACATATACTGAACTAGTAGGATGTACTTTGAGTGATAATACACGAACATCTTCAGTTGGCCGAACTCATGTACGGAAACACGTTTGATTACGGATGAGTTGCATTTCAAGTTCTAAGAAAATTATTTCATCTCTACTCGCGAGGGAAGTTTCCAGTCAATATCAAATACAGATAGACAGTAAGCCAAGCGTAAACACAAGTTTATTGATTATGCGCAAGTTATGTTTAAACCCATATTGATAACAGATAAGAATGCCAGTACACGAATTTCATTACATGCAGTGAGTCATGTTAACGGGCTTTGTTACAGAATAGCTGCATGGCAAGCGTTTTACAGGTACTCTGTGAGGTGGATTAATTCATATTTGTAGCCCATATTCAGCACAGTTAACGTGCAAGTAGTTAGTAATTATATGAGTTTTATCTCTTGTCAATAGTCTTGGTCTTGAAAATTTTCAAATGGATTTGATTGTAGATACATTGCCATTAAGCTGATTTCAACACTTTAAGCGCGAAACGTTTCGAGGCCACTTTCAGCACAGAATTGCTTCAGTTGGTGCAAGTCACGTTTTAGTCACTTATTTAGTACACCTTGGCTGCATGTCGAGCGCATATATGTGTAGAGTTATTTAACAACACAATAAAGCTTCATGTCGAGCGTCAAAAAGATTTCATTACGTTGCCTGGAATCATAATTCTCTATCATTTTCTGCAAAAATATAAGCTAGTTCAATCCCCAGTACACGAATTTCTTCAGTTTGCGCAATTCACATTACGAAATTAAATGTATCTCAGATAATCTGAAGTTCAAACTTCAAAACTGTTAATCATGGGTTTTCGAAAGTCTTGTTTTGAAAACATATTCGCAACTAGTAACCTCAATGTCACAGTCAATCACTTGTCGTAGATTTGTGGCAATAAACATTTGCATAAATGGTGAGGAAGCGGTCATTTGTGCAAAATTACCGACCAGACTTTTCGACAAATAGTTCCATCTTTTGACGCTCTCTGGCGTCTTTGCAGACGTACAGGCACCTGGCGACGAAAGTGGGATCCACAAATAACTTGGCCAGGATTCAGTGAATCAGATCCGTAACGGTCTCCTGTCTGGGCTATTGTTCATGCCTAACTGGCCCTAGACTTATATACTAATGAATGAACCTAAGTGTCTGTCCCGTATACACGTATTTCATTACTTAGCGCGAAACGTCTATCTAGCTCACGTATGTACTAATAGGCTGTATTTTGAGCGTTAATACACAAACATCTTCAGTTGGCCGAACTAATGTATGGAGACTGTTTTGATTACCGATGAGTTCCATGTCAAGCTCTAAGACTATTATTTCATCTCTATTCGCGAGTCATGTTTCAAGTCCATATTCAATTCAGATGGCCAAGCGTAAACACACAAATTTCTTGATTTGGCGCTGGTTATGTTTAAACCCGTATTCAGAACAGATAAGAATGCCAATACACAAATTTCATTACTTACAGTGAGGCATGTTAACACGCTTCGTTAGTTAATGGCTGTATGTCAAGCGCTTAACACGTAATCTGTGAAGTGGACTGAATCATTTTTGTAGCCCATATTCAATACAGTTAAGGTGCAAGTAGTTCGTAATTATGTTTTTTATCAATTGTTAAAAGTCTTGATCCTGACAATTTTCAATGCAGATTGGTTGTAGATAGATTACCATTAAACAGACATCAGCACTTTTAGCCGAAACGTTTCGAGACCATTTTCAGCACAGAATTTCTTTAGTTTGTTGAAGTTACGCTTTATTCGCTTATTCAGTACAACTTCGCTGCTTGTCCAGCGCATATATATTTAGAGACATTTATCAACACACTAAAGCTTCATGTCGCGCGTCCGAAAGGAACGTATTAAGTTGACTCAAGTCGTAATTCTCGATCATTTTCAGCAAAGTTAGACTGTAGTTCGATTGCAAATACACGAATTTCTTCAGTTGGAGCATTTCACATTGCGAAATCAAAGGTAGCACAAATAATCTGTAGGTCGTACTTCAATACTCTTTTATCATCGGTTGCTAACAGTCTTGTTTTGAAAACATATTCCTAACTGATAACCTCAATGTCATCGTGTCACCAGTCGTAGATTTGTGGCGAGATACATTTACATAAATGGCGAGAAAACGGTCATTTCTGCTAAATTACCGTTCTGACTTCGACAAATAGTTCCACCTTTTGCCGCTAGGATCTCTGGCGTCTTTGCAGACTTAGAGGTACCTGGCGACGAAACTGGGAACCACTAAGAAATTCCCCTGGATGCAGTGTACCAGATTTATAACGGTGGCCAAGTCTTGGGCTTTTGTTCTTGCCTTACTGGCCATAGAGCTATATACTAACGATGTAATTTAAAGTCAGTCCCATATACACGTATTCCATTACTTAGCGCGAGTCGTGTATGGAGATCATATACTGAACAAACAGGCTTTATTTCCAGCGTTGATACACGAACATGTTCTGTTCGCCGAACTCATATTCGGATACTGTTTTGATTGCCGATGAGTTGCATGTCAAGCCTTAGACACGTCCTTCATCACAATTCGCGAGCCATGTTTCCATTTCATATTAAGTTCAATTACTCAGTGAGCGAAACGTAAAAACAATAATGTATTGATTTGGCCCAAGATATCCTTAAACCCATAATCAGAACAGATAAAATGTATGTCGAATGCCAATACACGAATTTGTTCTCTTGTAATGAGTCATGTTAACAGGCTTTGTAACAGATAGGCCGAATGTCAAGCTCCAAAACACGAACTATTTGAGGTGAATTAAACCATGTTTGTAGCCTATATTCAGCATAATTTAAAATGCAATTTGTTCGTAATTATACGAATTTCTTCAATTGGAGGAATTCATATTGCGAAATCAAAGTTAGCACAGATAATGTGTTGGTCTTACTACAATACACTTATATCATCGGGTTTCGACAATCTTGTTTTGAAAACATATTCCTAACTGATAACCTCAACGTCACCATCTGTCACTTGTCGTAGATTTGTGGAGAGAAACATTTGCATAAATGGCGAGAAAACGGTAATTTCTGCTAAATTGCCGATCAGACTTTTCGACAAACGGTTCCACCTTTTGCAGCTGGGATCTCTGGCGTCTTTGCAGACGTAGAGGCACCTGGCGACGAAAGTGGGAACCACTAAGAAATTCCCCTGGAGACATTGTACCAGATCCATAACGGTCTCCAAGATCTGGGCTCTTGTTCTTGCCTTACTGGCCAAACGAATGAATATAAAAGTCAGTCCCGTATTCCATTAATTTGCGCGAGTCGTGTATGGAGCTCATAAACTAAACAAATAGGCTGTATTTCGAGCGTTGAAACACGAACATTTTCTGTTCGCCGAACTCACATTCGGAGACTGTTTTGATAACCGATGATTGCATGTCAAGCCCTAAGACACGTCCTTCATCACAATTCGCGAGTCATGTTTCCAGTTCATATTAAGTACAATTAGTCAGTGAGCCAAACGTAAACACAATAATATCTTGATTTGGCCCAAGTTACCCTTAAACCTATAATCAGAACAGATAAAATGAATGTCGAATGCCAATACACGAATATCATCACTAGCAGTGAGTCATGTTAACAGGCTTTGAAATAGATAGGCCAAATGTCAAGCGCCAAAACACGAACTATTTGAGGTGAGTTAAATTATGTTCGTAGCCTATATTCAGCACATTTAAGTGCAAGTTTTTCGTAAATATACGAATTTCATCACTTGCTAAATTCTTTATCCTGACAATTTTCAATGCAGTTTGGTTGTACATTGATTTCCATTAAACATATTTCAACACTTTTAGCGCGAAACATTTCGAGACCTTTTTCAGAGCAGAATTTCTTCAGTTGGTGCAAGTCACGTTTTAGTCACTTATTCCGTACACTTTGGCTGCATGTCGAGCGTGTACGTGTTTAGAGTCATTTATCAACACAATAAAGCTTCATGTCGCGCTTCAAAAAGGATCTTATTAAGTTTACACAAGTCATAATGCTCAGTCATTTTCTTCTAAGTTAGACTGTAGTTCGAGCGCCAATACACAACTTTCGTCAGTTGGCGCAATACATATTAACAAACCAAACGTGGTTTAGATAATCAGCAGATCGAAAATCAATAGTATTTTAACGCAAGACATGTTTTGGACACATATTCCACATAACCACAATGTCACCGTCGATCCCGTGTCGTAGTTTTGTGGCAAGATAAATGGCGAGGAAGCGATCTTTTCTGGAAAATTACGCGACAAACGTTGATGGAATGTACCAGTTCCGTAACGGTCTCCTTTCTGGGCTATTTTTCATGTCTAACTGGCCTTAGAGAGCTATATACTAACGAATGAACGAACTTAAATGTTGGTCCTGTATACACGTATTTTATTACTTAGCGCGAAATGTGTATCGAGTTCATACACTGAACTAATAGGCTGCTTTTTGAGCGTTAATACACGAACATCTTCAGTTGTTCGAACTAATGTACGGAGAATGTTTTGATTACCGATGAGTTGATGTGTCAAGCACTACAACAATTATTTCATCTCTATTCACGAGTCATGTTTCCAGTCCAAATTCAATTCAGATACACTGTAAGCTTCAGATACACTTTAAACAAACAAATTTATTGATTTGGTGCAAGTTATGTTTAAACCCATATTCAGAACTGATAAAAATGCCAATACACGAATTTCATCACTTGTAGCGAGTCATGTTAACAGGCTTTGTTACAGAATGGCTGTATGTCAAGCGCTTAACACGTAATCTGTGAGGTGGATTAAATCATTTTTGTAGCCCATATTCAACACAGTTAAGGTGCAAGTAGTTCGTCATTTTATCTATTTTATCACTTGTCAAAAGCCTTAATCCTGACAATTTTCTAAGCATGTTTGTTGTAAATTGAATGTCATTAAACAAATTTCAACAATTAGCGCGAAACGTTTCTAGACCATTTTCAGCACAGAATTGTTTCAGTTGGTGCAAGGCACGTTTTAGTCACTTATTCGTTACACCTTGGCTGCATGTCAAGCGCATATATGTTCAGAGTCATTTATCAACACAATAAAGCTACATGACAAGCGTCTTATTAAGTTGGCCCAAGTCATAGTTCTCTATCATTTTCTGTAAATATATACTGTAGTTCGATCGCCAATACACTAATTTCTTCAGTTGGCGCAATTCACATTTCGAAATCAAAGGTAGCACAGACAATCTGAAGTTCGAACTTCAGTACTCTTTAATCATGGGTTGTCGCAAGTCTTGTTTTGAAAACATGTTCCTAACTAATATCCTCAATGTCACCGACTGTAACTTGTCGTAGATTTGTGGCGAGAAACATTTACATAAATGGCGAGAAAACGGTCATGTCTGCTAAATTACCGATCAGACTTTTCGACAAATAGTTCCACATTTTGCCGCTAGGATCTCTGGCGTCTTTGCAGACGTAGAGGCATTTGGCGACCAAGGTTGGAACCACTAAGAAATGGCCCTGGATGCAGTGTACTAGGTCCATAACGGTATCGTGTCGTGGGTATTTGTTCTTGCCTTACTCGCCATAGAGCTATATTGTAACGAATGAATTCAATGTCTCTCTCGTATACACGTATTCCATTACTTAGCGCGTATGGAGCACATTCGGAGATTGTTTTCATTAACGATGAGTTCCATGTCAAGCCCTATGAGACGTCCTTCATCACCATTCGCGAGTCATGTATCCAGTTCATATTAAGCACAATTAGACAGTGAGCCAAACGTAAATATAATAATATCTTGATTTGGCCCAAGTTATCCCTAAACCCATAATCAGAACAGATAAAATGTATGTGGAATGCCAATACACGAATATCATCACTTACAGTGAGTCATGTTAACAGGCTTCTAAACAGATAGGCCGAATGTCAAGCACCAAAACACGAAATCAGAGGTGGATTAAATCATGTTTGTAGCCTATATTCAGCACATTTGAAGTGCAAGTTGTTCGTAATTATACGAATTTCATCGCTTGCTAAAGTCTTGATTCTGACAATTTTCAATGTAGTTTGGTTGTAGATAGATTGCCATTAAACAGATTTCAAAACTTTTAGCGCGAAACGTTCGAGACTTTTTTAAGCGCAGAATTGCGTCATTTGGTGCAAGTCACGTTTTAGTCACTTATTCAGTACACCTTGGATGCATGTCGAGCGTATATATGTTTAGAGTCATTTATCAACACAATAAGGCTTGATGTCGCGCTTCAGACAGGATCTTATTTAGTTTACTCAAGTCATAATTCTCAGTCACTTTCTGCAAAGTTAGACTGTAGTTCGAGCGCCAATACACGAATTTCTTCAGTTGGCGCAATACATATTACGAAAACAAACGTGGTTTAGATAATATACAGATCGAAAATTATTAGTCTTTTCACGCCATACATGTTTTGAACACATATTCCACATAACTTCAATGTCACCGTCGATCTCTTGTCGTAGTTTTGTGGCAAGATACATATATATAAATGGCGAGGAAGCGATCTTTTCTGGAAAATTACGTGACAAACGTTCCACAAATAGTTCTATCTTATGCCGCTAGGTTGTCTGGCGTCTTAGCAGACGTAGAATCACCTGGCGACGAAAGTGGTAACCACTAAGAACTTGCCCCGGATGCAATGTACCAGATCCGTAACGGTCTTCTTTCTGGGCTATTTTTCATGTCTAACTGGCTTTAGAGAGCTATATACTAATGAATACCCGAAGTTAAAAGTCGGTCCCGTATACACGTATTTCATTACTTAGCGCGAAACGTGTATCGAGCTCTTATACTGAACTAATAGGCTGTATTTTGAGCGTTAATTCACGAACATCTTCAGTTGTTCGAACTAATAAACGGAGACTGTTTTGATTACCGATTAGTTGCAGTGTCAAGCAGTAAAACAATTATTTTATCTCTATTCGCGAGTCATGATTCCAGTCCATATTCAATTCAGGTAGATTGTAATCTTCAGATAGACTGTAAACAAACAAATTTCTTGATTTGTCGCAAGTTATGTTTAAACCCATACTCAGAACAGATGAGAATGTCAATACACGAATTGCATCACTTGCCTCAAGTCATGTTAACAGGCTTTGTTACAGAATGGCTGTATGACACGCGTTTAACAAGTACCCTGTGAGGTGGACTAAATCATTTTTGTAGCCCATATTCAACACAGTTAAGGTGCAAGTAGTTTGAAATTATATAATTTTCATCACTTGTCAAAAGCCTTGTTCCTGACAATTTTCTGAGCATTTTCGTATTAGATTGAATGCCATTAAACAGATTTCAACACCTCCAGCGGGAAACGTCTAGAGAAGATTTTTAGCACAGAATTGCTTCAGTTGGTACAAGTCACGTTTTAGTAACTTATTCAATACACTTTCGCTGCATGTCCAGCTCATATGTGTTTAGTCATTCATCAACATAAGGCTTTATGTCGAGCTTCAGAATGCATCTTATTAAGTTTGCTCAAGACATAATTCTCTATCATTTTCTGCAAAGAAATACTGTAGTTCGATATCCAATACACTAATTTCTTCAGTTGGCACAATTCACATTACGAAATCAAAAGTAGAACAGATAATCTGTACGTCGAACTTCAACAATTTTATCACGCCTAACTGGCCTAGAGAGCTATATAATATTGAATGAAACTTAATTTCGGTCCCGTATATTCAGCCCAGATAATGTGCAAGTAGTTTGTAATTATATGAATTTCATAACTTGCTAAAATCTTGATCCTGACAATTTTCAAAGCTGTTTGGTTGTATATAGATTGCCATTAAACAGATTTCAACACATTTAGCGCGAAACGTTTCGAGACCATTTTCAGCACAGAATTGCTTTAGTTTGTTAAAGTTAAACTTTATTCACTTATTCAGTACAATTTGTCTGCATGTCGAGCGCTTATATATTTAGAGACCTTTATCAGCACACTAAAGCTTCATGTCGCGCGTCCGAAAGAAACTTATTAAGTTGACTCGTCATAATTCTCGATTATTTTCTGCAAAGTTAGATTGTAGTTCGATCGCAAATACACGAATTTCTTCAGTTGGATCAATACACATTGCGAAATCAAAGGTAGCACAGATAATCTGTAGGTCGAACTTCAATACTCTTTTATCATCGGTTGTCGACAGTCTTTTTTTGAAAATATATTTGTAACTGATAACCTCAATGTCACCGTCTGTCACTTTTCGTAGATTTGCGGCGAGAAACATTTACATAAATGGCAAGAAAACGGTCATTTCTGCTAAATTACCGATCAGACTTTTCGACAAATTTTTCCACCTTTTGCCGCTACTTTCTCTGGAGTCTTTGCAGACGCAGAGGCAGCTGGCTACAAAAGTTGGAACCACTAAGAAATTGCCCAGGGTGCAGTGTACTAGATCCATAACGGTATCATGTCGTGGACTTCTGCTCTTGCCTTACTCGCCATAGAGCTATATTCTAACGAATGAAATTAATGTCTGTCTCGTATACACATATTCCATTACTTAGCGCCAGTCTTGTATGGAGCTCATATACTCAACAAATAGGCTGTATTTCGAACGTTGATACACGAATATGTTCTGTTCGCCGAACTCACTTTCGGTGATTGTTTTGATTACCGATGAGTTTCATGTCAAGCACTAAGTCACGTCATTCATCACTATTCGCGAGTCATGTTTCCAGTTCATATTAAGTACAATTATTCAGTGAGCCAAACGTAAGTACACGAATATCTTGATTTGGCTCAAGTTATGTATAAACCCATATACAGAAATGTTCGTCAAATGCCAATACACGAATTCGATCAGTTGCAGTGACTCATGTTAACAGGCTTTGTAACAGATAGGCCGAATGTCAAGCGCCAACACACGAACTATTTGAAGTGAATTAAATCACGTTTGTAGCCTATATTCAGCGCATTTAAAGTGCAAGTTGTTCGTAATTATACGAATTACATAACTTGCTAAAGTCTTGATCCTGAGCATTTTCAATGCAGTTTGGTTGTAGATAGATTGCCATTAAACAGAGTTCAAACACTTTTAGGGCGAAACGTTTCGAGACCACTTTCAACACAGAATTGCTTTAGTTTGTTCAAGTTACGTTTTAGTCACTTATTCAGTACATGGCCGCATGTCGAGAGCATATATTTTTAGAGACATTTATCAAAACACTAATTCTTCATATCGCGCGTCAGAAAGGAACTAATTAAGTTGACTCAAGTCATAATTTTTGATAATTTTCTGAAAAGTTTGACTGTAGTTAGTGCGCAAATTCACGAGTTTCTTCAGTTGGCGCAATTCGCAGTACGAAATCAAGGGTAGCACAGATAATCTGGAGGTCGAACTTCAATACTCTTTTATCATGGGGTGTCGCAAGTCATGCTTTGTAAACACATTTCTAACTGATAACCTCAATGTCACCGTCTGTCACTAGTCGTAGATTTGTGGCCAGAAACATTTAAGTAAATGGTGAGGAAGCGGTCATTTCTGCTAAATTACCGATCAGACTTTTCGACAAATAGTTCCACCTTTTGCCGCTATGATCTCTGGCGTCTTTGAAGAAGTAGAGGCACCTGGCTACGAAAGTGGGAACCACTGAGAAATTTTCCTGGTTGCAGTGTACCAGATCCATAACGGTCTCCTGTCTTGGGCTTTTGTTTTTGCTTTACTGGCCATATAGCTATATACTAACGAATGATTCTAAGTCAGTACCGTATACACGTGTTCCATTACTTAGCGCGTCTTGTATGGAGCTCATTTACTGAACAAATAGGCTGTATTTCTTGCGTTGATACACGAACATGTTCTATTCTCTGAACTCACATTCGAAGAATTTTTATTACCGGTAATTTGCATGTCAAGCCCTAAGACACTTCCTTCACCACTATTCGCGAGTCATGTTTCCAGTTCATATTAAGTACGTTTAGACAGTGAGCCGAACGTAAAAACACGATTTGGCGCAAGTTATGTTTAAACCCATATTCAGAACAGATAAAAAGTATGTCGAATGCCTATACACGAATATCATCACTTGCAGTGAGTCATGTTAACAGGCTTCTAAACAGATAGGCCGAATGTCAAGCACCAAAACACGAAATCAGAGGTGGATTAAATCATGTTTGTAGCCTATATTCAGCACATTTGAAGTGCAAGTTGTTCGTAATTATACGAATTTCACCCCAGAACATTTTCTGCAAAATGCAGGACGACCTTACTTATCTGTTCACGGATTACCAGATAGAGCAAATTATCAAAGAAAAACTATTTGTAAACTTATCTTTCTGTGGAAATTCACTATCTGGTGATCCGATTATACAGGTAAGGAACGCCGCCATACCTACACTTACTTATAAAGAGATGGCAGCAGCCGGACTTTTCGACGTATAATAAATTCAACACACCTCTCAGGATTTATTTCTCTCTTAATACTAGTCAATTAACCTCACTCTCCTTCACCCTGGCATTCTACACATGCCAATATGTACGGCGCCACCATTATATCGTATCAGTTACCAATCACTACGATGTCTTAGGTCGTGGGTATAAGAAACGCAGCCGTGCCGATTCCGACATATCAATATCACACATGATCACGTGTACACAGCGTGACAGTCTGGCGGCCATTACTAGCACACGGCCCCACCTGCCTCCTGCGACACTCCTACTCGCGTCGCGCCGACCAATACGAGTCCACTATCTTCTATCTCTCTCCACGCGCGGGCTGTACGCTGACATCACTGCACGAGCCGCCCACAACCACGGACAACCGTCATCTTAAATATAAACCAATCTATACGTTAGCAAAACACATATATGATTAAAATGGATCCATTACCATTCAACACCAGCGTCGAATACATACCTACTCAAGACCGCCTTCTTAAATATACCAATCTATACGGCGGCACAACTAGCGTGACGTCACCACACACAAACATATATATATGATTAAAACGCATCCATTACCAATAAACACCATCCCCAAATACATACCTATACATAGGTCAAGACGGCCGAAACATTCCACTCCAACCTATATCCCACATATTCCCACTAGACCAATCCTTACGGCGGCTGTAAGGGGCTAGCCTTAATCAGTTCTGGTGTCATTATTGCGGTCGGGGAATCTATTCAAATTTTCCCCACACATATTTAAATTCAAACTTTCAAATCTCCCACACATATTTAAATTCAAACTTTCAAATCTCCCGCTTCTTTCATCCGCGATACACCCACTCCATCACGGAACTCTATCCTATAGTTCCACATTTCCTACAACAGATGGCAATACTTATACTTCCTATCTTTCATCAACAGGTTGCCTTACCGTCGATTCACCTACTCACTTCCCCTCGCCACACACACGAACCTATTTCACACTCAACACAACCAACACGGATGACAGTCTCAGAGAGACTGGCCTGAGGGTAGCGCGCAGCGCGACCCTCTCTTTTTGTGGGAAAGGCCCGCCCAAAAATACATACGACGGGGCCTTTCCAATCACATGGGCCGTCGCCCAAAAATACATACGGCGGGGGCCCACCTTTCCACTCCCCCTATATCCCCCACATTCCCATTCCAATCCCCTGGCCCCAAGCCCAAAAATACATAGGGCGGGGGCTCCCTTTCCACCCCCTATATCCCACACATTCCCACTATACCAAACCTCACGGCGGCTCAGGCAAAAATTGGCAACTGACCCTTTTGGGGCCCACTTTTTGCGGGGTGCAAAATTGCACCCACCCACCCCCCATTCTTTTTTTTGACCCTGGAGAATTGCTCATCGGCGGTACATGATTAAAACGCATCCATTACCAATCAACACCATCGTCAAATACATACCTATCCACAAGCAAACACGAAGGGAACCTAAGGAGTAGGGAGGCATGGTGCCACCCTGACAAAAGACCTAAATAATAAGTCGAAAGCCCTAATGTGACCCAAGTACGGCACTTACTACTAACGTGGTTTAGATAATCTGCAGATGCAATATCAATAGTCTTTCAAAGAAAGACATATTTGAACACATATTCCTAACATAAACTCAATGTCACCGTCGATACCTTGTCGTAGATTTGTGGCAAGAAACACATAAATGGCGAGGAAGCGATCGTTTCTGGAAAATAACATGAAAAACGTTCGACAAATAGTTCCACCTATTGCCGCTAGGTTCTCTGGTGTCGTAGCAGACGTAGAGGCACCTGGCAACGAAAGTGGGAACCACTAAAAACTTGGCCAGGATGCAGTGAACCAGATCGGTAACGGTCTCCTTTCTGGGCTATTATTCGTACCAAACTGGCCTTAGAGAGCTATATACTAATGAATGAACCTAAACGTCGGTCCCGTATACACGTATTTCATTACTTAGCGCGAGGCTTGTATCGACCTAATATACTGAACTAGTAGGGTGTACATCGAGCGTTAATACAAGAACATATTCAGTTTGCCGAACTCATGTACGGAGACTGTTTTGATTACCGATGAGTTGCATGTCAAGCTCTAAGACATGTGTTTCATCTCTATTCGCGAGTCATGTTTCCTGTCCATATTCAATACAGATACACAGTAAGCCAAGCGTAAATACACAATTTTTTGATTTGGTGCAAGTTATGTTTAAACCCATATTCAGAACAGATAAGAATGCCAATACACGAATTTCTTCACTTGCAGTGGGTCATGTTAACAGGCTTTGTTACAGAATGGCTGTATGTCAAGCGCATAACACGTACTCTGTGAGGTAGGTTAAGTCAATTTTGCAGCCCATATTCAGCACAGTTAAGGTGCAAATAGTTCGTAATTATATGAATTTCGTCACTTGTTAAAAGTCTTGATCCTGGCAATTTTCTAAGCAGTTTGTTTGTAGGTAGATTGCCATTAATCATAATTCAACACTTTTAGCGCCAAACGTTTCGAAACCATTTTCAGGACAGAATTACTTCAGTTCGTGCAAGTCACGTTTTAGTAACTTATTCAGAACACCTTGGCTGCATGTTTAGAGTTTAGAGTAATTTATCAACAGAATAAAGCTTCATGTCGAGCTTCAGAAAGGATCTTATTAAGTTGACTCAAGTCATAAATCTCGATCATTTTCTGCAAAATTATGCTCTACTTTAATCGCCAGTACACGAATTTCTTCAGTTTGCGAATTTCACATTACGAAATCAAAGGTAGCACAAATTATCTGAAGTTCGAAATTCCATCCATGGGTTTATCTGAAGTTCGAAATTCCATCCATGGGTTGTCGCAAATCTTGTTTTGAAAACATATTCCTAAATGATACCCTCAATGTCACAGTCTTTCACCGTCGTAGATTTGTGGCGAGAAACACTTACATAAATGGCTAGAAAGCAGTCATTTCTGCTAAATTAGCGATACGACTTTTCGGCAAATAGTTCCACCTTTTGCCGCTAGGATCTCTGGAGTCCTTGCAGACGTTAGAGGTAACTGGCGATGGATGTGGGAACCACTAAGAAATTCCCCTGGATGCAGTGTACCAGATCCATAACGGTCATCTGTCTTGTGCTTTTGTTCATTCCCTACTGGCCATAGAGCTCTATATTAATGAATGAATCTAAAAGTCAGTCCCCTATACACGTATTCCATTACTTAGCGCGAGTCGTGTATGGAGCTCATATACTCAACAAATTGGCTGCATTTCGAACGTTGATACACAAACAAGTTCTGTTCGCCGAACTAGCGTTCGGAGACTGTTTTCGTTACCTATAAGTTGCATTTCAAGCCCTAAGACACTTTCTTCATCACTATTCGCGAGTCTTGTTTCCAGTTCATATTAAGTAAAATTAGACAGTGAGCCGAATACATGAATATCTTTATTTGGAGGAAGTTATATTTAAAACCATATTCAGAGCAGATAAAATGTATGTCGAATGCCAATACACGAATTTGTTCACTTGCATTGAGTCACGTTAACAGTCTTTGTCACAGATAGGCCGAATGTCCGGCGCCAAAACACGAACTCTTTGAGATGGTTTAAATCATGTTCGTACCGTATATTTAGCACAGTCAAAGTGCAAGTTGTTCGTAATTATACGAATTTCTTCACTTGCCAAAGCCTTGGTCCTGACAATTTTCAGTGCAGTTTGGTTGTAGATAGATTGCCATTAAACAGATTTCAACAATTTTAGCGCGAAACCTTTCGAGACCACTTTCAGCACAGAATTTCTTTAGTTTGTGGAAGTTACGTTTTAGTCACTTATTCAGTACAACATGGCTGCATGTCGAGCGCATATGTGTTTAGAGTCATTTATCAACACACTAAAGCATCATGTCGCGCGTCACAAAAGAACTTATTCAGTTGACACAAGTCATAATTCTCTATCCTTTTCTGCAAAGTTAGACTGTAGTTCGAGCGCCAATACCCGAATTTTTCAGTTGGCGCAATATATAATACGGAGCCAAACGTGGTTTAGATAATCTGTAGATCGAACGTCAATAGTCTTTTAACGCAAGACATGTTTTTAACACATTCCAATCATAAACGCAATGTCATCGTCGATCCCTTGTCGTAGGTTTGTGGCAAGAAACATATACATAAATGGCGAGGATGTGGTCATTTCTGCAAAATTACATGACAAACTTTCGACAAATAGTTCCACCTTTTGCCGCTAGGTTCTCTGGCATCTCTTCTAAAGTAGAGGCACCTGGCGATGAAAGTGGGAACCACTAAGAGTTTACCCAGGATGTTGTGTACCAGACCCGTAACGGTTTCCTTTCTGGGCTGTAGTTCATGCCTAATTGGCCTTAGAAAGCTATATACTAATGAAAGATCCTAAATGTCAGTCCCGTATACACGTATTTCATTACTTAGCGCGAGACGTTTATTGAGCTCATATACTGAACTAATAGGCTGTACTTCGAGCGTTAACGCACGAACATCTTCAGGTGTCCGAACTCATGTACAGAGATTGTTTTGATTACCGATTAGTTGCATGTCAAACTCTAAGACAACTGTTTCATCTCTATTCGCGAGTCATGTTTCCAGTCCATATTAAATACAGATAGACAGTAATCCAAGCGCAAGCATACAAATTTCTTGATTTGGGGCAAGTTATGTTTAAACCCGTATTCAGAAGACATCAGAATGCCAATACACGAATTTTATCATTTGCAGTGTGTCATGTTAACAGGCATTGTTACATAATGGCTGTATGTCAAGCGCTTAACACGTACTCTGTGAGATGGATTAAATCATTTTTGTAACCCATGTTCAACACAGTTAATGTGCAAGTAGTTCGTAATTATATGAATTTCATCACTTGTCAAAAGTCTTGGTCCTGGCAATTTTCTAAGCAGTTTGGTTTAGATAGATTGCCATTAAACAGATTTCAACACTTTTAGCGCGAAATGTTTCGACATCATTTTCAGGACAGAATTGCTTCAGTTGGTGCAAGTCACGTTTTAGTCACTTATTCGGTACACCTTTGCTGCATGTCGAGCGCATATATGTTAAGAGCCATTTATCAATACAATAAAGCTACATGTCGAGCGTCAGAAAGAAAACAATTAAGTTGGCTCAATTCATAATATTCTATCATTTTCTGTAAAGATATATTGTAGTTCGATCGCCAATGCACGAATTTCTTCAGTTGGCGCAATTCACATAATAAAATCAAAGGTAGCACAGATAATCTGTAGGTCTAACTTCAACACTCTTTTATCATGAGTTTTCGCAAGTCTTGTTTTGAAAACGTATTCCTAACTAACAACCACAATGTCACCGTCTGTCACTTGTCGTAGATTTATGGCCAAAAACATTTAAATAAATGGTGAGGAGACGGTCATTTCTACTAATTTACCGATCAGACTTTTCGACAAATAACTCCACCTTTGCCGCTAGGGTCTGTGGCATCTTTGCAGAGGTAGAGGCACCTGGCGACGAAAGTGGAATCCACTAAGCAATTCCCCTGATGCAGTGTACCAGACCCATAACGGACTTCTGTCTTGGGCATTTGTTCTTGCCTTACTCGCCATAGAGCTATATTCTAACGAATGAATCTAAAAGTCTTTCCCTATACACTTATTCCATTACATAGCGCTAGACGTGTATGGAGCTTATATAATCAACAAATAGGCTGTATTTCGAGCGTTCATATACGAACATGATCTGTTCGCTGAACTCACGTTTGGAGATTGTTTTGTTTACTGATGAGTTGCATGTCAAGTCCTAAGAAACGTCCGTCATTTCTATTCGCGAGACATGTTTCCAGTTCATATTAAGTAAAATTAGACAATGAGCCGAAAGAAAATACACGAGAATTAAATCCATATTCAGACCAGATGAAATGTATGTCGAATGTCCAAACACGAATTTCATCACTTGCAGTGAGTCATGTTAACAGGCTTTGTCACAGATAGGCCGAATGACAAACGCCACAACACCAACTCTTTGAGGTGGATTAAATCATGTTTGTAGCCTGTATTCATCACAGTTAAAGTGCAAGTTGTTCGTAATTATACGAATTTCTTCATTTGCCAAGTCTTGATCCTGACAGTTTTCAATGCAGTTGGGTTGTAGATAGTTTGCATTAAACAGATTTCAACACTTTTAGCGCCAAACGTTTCGAGGCCACTTCCAGCATAGAATTGCTTTAGTTTGTGCAAGTAACGTTTAATCACTTATTTAGTACAATTTTGCTACATATCAAGCGCATATATGTTTAGAGTCATTTATCAACACAATAAAGCTTCATGTCGCGAGTCTTATAGGAACTTATTAAGTTGACTCAAGCCATAATTCTCGATAATTTTCTGCGAAGTTACACTGTAGTTCGAGCGCCAATACACGAATTTCTTCAGTTCGCGCAATACGTATTACGAAGCCAGACGTGGTTTAGATAATCTGTAGATCAAACATCAATAGTCTTTTAAGGCAAGACATGTTTTGAACACATACTCCTAACATAACGTCAATGTCGCCATCGATCCCTTGTCGTAGATTTGTGGCAAGAAACATACATAAATGGCGAAAAAGTGGTTATTTCTGCAAAATTAAATGACGAACTTTCGACAAATATTACCACCATTTGCCGCTAGGTTCTCTGGCGTCTTTGCTGAAGTAGAGGCACCTGCCGACGAAAGTGGGAACCACTAAGAACTTGCCCAGGATGCAGTGTACTAGATCCGTAACGGTCTCCTTTCTGTCTAACTGGCCTTAGAGAGCTATATACTAATGAATGAACCTAAATGTCGGTCCTGTAATCACGTATCTCATTACTTAGCGCGAGATGTTTATCGAGCTCATATACAGAATTAATAGGCTGTACTTCGAGCTTTGATACACGAACATATTCACTTTGCCGAACTCATGTACGGAGACTGTTTTGATTACAGATTTCAAGCTCTAAGGCAATTATTTCATCTCTATTCGCGAGTTTTGCTTCCAGTCCATATACAATACTGATAGACAGTAAGCCAAGCGTAAACACATCAATTTATTGATTTGGCGCGTTATGTTTAAAACCATATTCAGAACAGATAAAAATGCCAATACACGAATTTCATCACTTGCAGTAAGCCATGTTAACATGCTTTGTTACAGAATGGCTGTATGTCAAACGTTTAAAACACGTACCCTGTGAAGAGGATTAAATCATTTTTGTAGCCCGTATTCAGCACAGTTAAGGTGCAAGTAGTTCGTAATTATATGAATTTCTTCACTTGTCAAATGTCTTGATCCTGGCAATTTTCTAACCAATTTGGTTGTAGATAGATCGCTATTAAACAGATTTCAATAATTTTAGCTCGAAAATTTTCGAAACCATTTTCAGCACAGAATTCCTTCAGTTGCTACAAGTCACATTTTAGTCACTTATTCAGTACAGCTTTGCTGCATGTCGATCGCATATATGTTGAGTCATTTATCAACACACTAAATCTTCATGTTGAGCGTTAGAAAGGATCTTATTAAGTTGGCTCAATTCATAATTGTCTATCATTTTCTGAAAAGATATAATGTAGTTCGATCGCTAATACACAAATTTCTTCAATTGGCGCTATTCACATTAAGAAATCAAAGGCAGCACAGATAATCTGTAGGTTGAACTTTAATTCTCTTTTATCATGGGTTGTCGCAAGTCGTTTTGAAAACATATTCCTAACTGATAACCTCAATGTCACCGTCTGTCACTTGTCGTAGATTTGTGGCGAGAAAAATTTAAAGAAATGTGAGGAAGTGGTCATTTCTGCTAAATTACCCATCAGAATTTCCGACAAACAGTTCCACCTTTTGCCGCTAGGGTCTCTGGCGTCTTTGCAGACGTAGAGGCACCTGACGACGAAAGTGAGAACCACTAAGAAATTCCCCTAGATACAGTGTACCAGATCCATAACGGTCTCCTGTCTTGGTCTTTTGTTGTTTCCTTACTGGCCATAGAGCTATATATTAGTGAATGAATCTAAAAGTCAGTCCCGTATACACGTATTCCATTACTTAGCGCGAGTCGTGTATGCAGCTCCTATACTTAAAAATAGGCTGTATTTCGAGCATTGATACACGAACATGTTCTGTTCACCAAACTCACGTTCGTAGACTGTTTTCATTACCAATAACTTGCATGTCAAGCCCTAAGACACTTCTTTCACCACTATTCGCGAGTCATGTTTGCAGTTCATATTGAGTACAATTAGACAGTGAGACGAATGTAATTACACGAATATATTGATTTGGAGCAAGTTATGTTTAAACCCATAATCAGAAGAGAAAAATATATGTAGAGTGCTAAAATACGAATATCGTCACTTGCAGTGAGTCATGTTAACAGGCTTTGTCACAGATAGGCTGAATATCAAGCGCCAAAACCCCAACTCTTTGAGTTGGATTGAATCATGTTTGTAGCCAATATTCACCACAGTTAAAGTGCAATTTCTTCTTAATTATACGAATTTTATCACCTGCCAAAGTCTTTATTCTGACAATTTTCTAAGTACTTGGGTGTAGATAGATTGCAATTAAACAGTTTTCAAAACTTTACCGCTAAACATTTCGAGACCATTTTCAGCCCAGAATTGCTTTAGTTGGTGCAAGTCACGTTTTAGTCACTATTCTGTACACCTTTCCTGGATGTCGAGGGCATATATGTTTACAGTCATTTATCATCACAATAAAGCTTCATGTCGCGCTTCAGAAAGGATCTTATTAAGTTGACCCAAGTCATAATTCTCGATCATTTTCTACAAAGTTAGACTGTAGTTCGAACGCCAATACAAGAATTTCTTCAGCTGATGCAAAACATGTTACGAAGACAAACGTGGTTTGGATAATCTGTAGATCGAACATCAATAGTCCTTTAACGCAAGATATGTTTTGAACAAATATACGTAACATAACGTCAATGTCACCGTCGATCACTTGTCGTAGATTTGTCGCAAGATACATATACATAAATGGCGAGGAAGCGGTCATTTCTGCAAAATTACTTGACAAACGTTCGACAAATAATTCCACCTTATGCCGCTAAGTTCTCTAGCGTCTTTGCAGACGTAGAGGCACCTGGCGACGAAAGTGGGAGCCACTAAGAACTTGCCCAGGATGCAGTGCACCACATCCGTAACGGTCTCCTTTCAGGGCTATTGTTCATGCCTAACTGGTCTAGAGAGCTATATACCAATCAATGAACCTAAACGTCGGGCCCGTATACACGTATTTTATTATTTAGCTCGAAAAGTGTATGGTGCACATATACTGAACTAATAGGCTGTATTTCGAGCGTTAATGCACGAACATCTTCTGCTGGCCCAACTCATGTACGGAGACTATTTTGATTACCGATGATTTGCATGTTAAACTCTAAGACAATTATTTCATCTCTATTCGCGAGTCAAGTTTCCAGTCCATATTAAATACAGATAGACAGTAAGCCAAGCGTAAACACACAATTTTATTGATTTGGCGCAAATTATGTTTAAACCCATATTCAGAACAGATAAGAATGTCAATACACGAATTTCTTCACATGCAGTGAGTCATGATAACAGGCTTTGCTACAGAATGGCTGTATGACAAGCGTTTAACACATAGTCTGTGAGGTGGATTAAATCATTTTTGTAGCCCATATTGAGCACAGTTAAGTTGCAAGTAGTTCGTAATTATGTGTTTTATCACTTGTTAAAAGTCTTGATCCTGACAATTTTTTAAGCAGTTTGGTTGCAGATGGATTGCCATAAAAAAATTTCAACACTTCTACAGCGAAACGTTTCGAGACCATTTTCAGCACAGAATTGTTTCAGTTGGTGCAAGTCACATTTTTGTCACTTATTCCGTACAACTTTTTTGCATGTCGAGCGCATATATGTTTAGAGTCATTTATCAACCCACTAAAGCTTCTTGTCGCGCGTCAGAAAGGAACTTATTAAGTTGACTGAAGTCATAATTCTCGATCATTTTCTGCAAAGTTAGACTTAGTTCTATCGCCAATACACGAATTTTTTCAGTTGGCGCAATTCCCATTACGAAATCAAAGGTAGCACAGAAAATCTGTAGGTCAAACTTCAATACTCTTTTATCATGGGTTTTCGCAAGTCTTGTTTTGAAAACATATTCCTAACATAACATCAATGTCACCGTCAATCCCTTGTCGTAGATTTGTGGCAACAAACATATACATAAATGGCGAGAAAGCGATCATTTCTGGAATATTACATGACAAACCTTCGACAAATTAATTCACGATCATTTTCTGCAAAGATAGGCTGTAGTTGGAGCGCCAAAGCTCGAATTTCTTCAGTTGATGCAGTTCATTTTACGAAATCAAATGTAGCACAAATAATCTGTGGGTCGAACATCAATACTCATTTAACATGGTTTGTCGAAGTTGTTTTGAACGCGTATATCTAACAGATATTCTAAATATCGCCGTCCATCCTTCGTCATAGTTGTGGCAAGAAACATACCAAAATGGCGTGGAAGCGGTCATTTCTGCAAAATTACCGGACAGACTTTTCGACAAATAGTTCCATCTTTCGCCGCTAGGATCTCTGGCGTCTTTGCAGATGTGGAGACACCAGGTGACCAAACTGGGAACCACTAAATCTTGCCCGGAATGCAGCGTGCCAGATCCGTAACGGTTTCCTGTCTGGGTTATTGTTCAGGCCTAACTGGTCTTAAAGGTGTATCCTAATGAATGAACCTAAATGTTGGTCCCGTATACACGTATTTCTTTACTTAGCGCGAGTCATGTATCGAGCTCTATTTCTGCACAGATGGGCTGTATTTCGAGCGTAAATACACGGCCATCTTCAGTTGGCCCAACTCATGTCATCAGGCTATATTGATTCCTGATGAGTTGCATGTCTAGCTTTAAATCACTTATTTCATCACTTTTCGCGAGTAATTTTTCCAGTCCATATTCAGTAGTGATATACTGTAAGCCGAGCTTAAACACACGAATTTCTTGTTTTGGCGCAAGTCATGTTTAGACCAATATTCTGGACAGATATGATTATGTCGAATGCCAATTCACAAATTACAGTACTTGGAGTGAATCATTTTACAAGCTTTATTCGTCACACATGGGCTGTATTGTCAAGCGCGTAAACACGACTTCCTTGAGTTGGAGTAAGTCATGTTTGTAGCTCATACTCAGCACAGTTAAAGTGCTAGTTTTCCTAATTATACGAAAGCCTTCATTTGTCATAGGTCTCATTTCCTGACAAGTTTCTATACAGTTTGGTTATGGATAGATTGCCATTAAATAAATTTTATCACTTGTAGTTGCAAAACGTTTCTTGACCATTTTCAGCACAGATAATATACACGAATTGCTTCAGTTGTTGCAAGTCAAGTTTTTGCTCATATTCAGCACAGTGAATTCAGATGGCGGAATTCATACTTCGATGCCAGGTAAAGCACAGATAAGACGTAAGTCGAGAGCCAATACGCGAATTAAATTTTTTGTAGCAAAAATTTTTACCCATACAGGTAGCCTGCAAGTCGAAAGAAAATACAATTATTTCTTCACGTGGCGGGAGTCATGTATCGAGTTCATATTCAGCATAGAGAGAGCGCATGTACTTTTATTCCTTGAGGTATCGTAAGTCGTTGTTAGCTAAAAGATCGGCTTTATTTGGAATTACAGTACTTGAATTTTATCACTTGCAGCGAGTCAAGTTTTTAGGCCTTATTTATCGCACATCGAATGATAATAGCGTCTTACTTGAGTTGGAGCAAATCATGTTTGGCGCCCATTTTCTGCACGGTTAACCTGAATGTGGAAATCAAACATACGATTTACATCGTTTGAAGCACATCATGTTTCGAGATAGTTTTATGCACAGATTTGTTTAAATTGAGTGCCAATGCGCTCCATGTGAGTCATGTTTTGAGTCAATATTTAGAACAGATTTTCTGTAGGTCCAAAAACTATAAACGTATATCTTCAATTGCCGACTCATGTTTGAATACCACATTCAGAACAGAGAGGCTGCTTGTCGAGAGCAATTAAACGAATTCTATCACTTGGCTCGAAAGGTGTTTCGAGTCTTTATTCAGCATAGATAGCCTGGAGTTCGAGCACGAAAATACAAATTATTTTATTTGTCACAAGTCAATTTTAGAGTTATTTATCAACACAATTAAGTTTCAAGTCGAGCGTCATACAGGATTTTATTAATAAGATTCATTCTGAAGCTCGACATGAAGCTTTATTGTGGTGATAAATGACTAAACATATATGTGCTCGACATGCTGGCAAGCTGTACTGAATAAGTGACTAAAACTTGACTTGCACCAACTGAAGCAATTCATGTGTATTAACGGTGCAAAAAATTGTCTCGAAACGTTTCGCGCTCCAAGTGATAAAATTTGTTTAATGGCAATTCATCCACAATTAAACTGTGTAGAAATTTGTCAGGAAACAAGACCTTTGACAAGTGGTGAAATTCGTATAATTACGAACAACTTGCACCTTAACTGTGCTGAATATGAGCTACAAACATGACCTACTCCAAATCAAGAAAGTCGTGTTTTCGCGCTTGACGATAGACCGCCCATGTGTGACGAATAAAGCCTGTAACATGATTCATTCCAAGTAATGTAAACTGTGAATTGACATTCAACATATTCTTATCTGTCCGTAATATTAATCTAAACATGACTTGCGCCAAAACAAGAAATTCGTGTGTTTACACTCAGCTTACAGTCTATCTGTACTGAACGTGGACTGGAAACATGACTCGCGAAGAGTGATGAAAAAAGTCCCTTAGTGCTTGACATGAAACTCATCGGTAAAAAATACAGACTCGGAACATGAGTTGCGACAAATGAAGATGTTCGTGTATATGCTCTCGAAATACACCCTATCTGTGCAGAATATGAGTTCGATACATGACTCTCGCTAAGTAATGAAATACGTGTATACGGGACCGACATTTAGATTTATTCATTAATATAGAGCTTTGAGGCCAGTTAGGCATGAACAATACCCCAGACAGGAGACCGTTACGGATCTGGCACGCTGCATCCTGGCAAAGTTCTTAGTGATTTCCACTTTCGTCGCAAAGACGCCAGAGATCCCAGCGGAGAAAAGTGGAACTATTTGTAGAAAATCTGTCCGGTAATATTGCACAAATGACCGCTTCCACGCCATTTAGGTATGTTTCTTGCCACAAATCTACAAGGGATCGACGGCGACATTTAGCTTATCCGTTAGGAATAGGAGTTTATAACACGACTTGCGGCAAACCATGTTAAATAGTATTGATGTTCGACCCACAGACTATCTGTGCAACATTTCATTTTGTAACATGAATTGCGCCAACTGAAGAAATTCGTGTATTGGCGCTCGAACTGCAGTCTATATCTGCAGAAAATAAATTACGAATTATGAGTTGAGACAACCAAATAAGATCCTATCTGACACTCTACGTGAAGCTTTATTGTGTTTATAAATGACTCTAAACATATATGCCCTCGACATGCAGCCAAGCTGTACTGAATAAGTGACTAAATCTTGACATGCACCACATGAAACAATTCGTGTATATTATCTGTGTTGAAAATGGTATCGAATCGTTTCGGCCTACAATTGATGAAATTTGTTTAATGGCCATCTATGCACAAACTGTACTGAAATTTGTCAGGATACAAGACCTTTGACAGGTGATGAAATTCGTATAATTACGAACAACTTGCACCTTAACTGTGCTGAATATGAGCTACAAACATGACTTACTCCACCTAAAGAAAGTCGTGTTTTCTTGCTTGACAATACTGCTCATGTGTGACGAATAAAGCCTGTAACATGATTCACTCCAAGTATTTTAATTCGTGTATTGGCATTCGACATACATCTTATTTGTCCTCAATATTAGTCTAAACATGACTTGCGCCAAATTAAGAAATTTATGTTTGCCTTTGGCTTGCAGTCTACCTGTACTAAATATGGACTGAAAACATGACTCTCGAACAGTTATTAAATAAATGTCTTGGAGCTTGATATGCAACTCTTCGGTAATCAATATAGCCTCGGAACATGAGTTGGGCCAACTGAAGATGATCGTGCATTTACGCTCGAAATACAGCCTCTCTGTGCAGAATATGATCTCGCTACATGACTCGCGCTAAGTATTGAAATTTGTGTATACGGGACGGACATTTACGTTCATTCATTAGTATACAGGGTGTACCAGGAGGAATGTGCCAAACTTCGGCAGGGTGTTCCTTATGTTAAAGTATACCGATATAACCCAAAATACCTATGTCCAAAGTTGAACGGTTACAGAGATAATGGCCAGAGAAGTTTGAAACTTTGGCAGCTGTTACACACTTGTTGATTATCAAATACATATTAAAACTGGCAGGAATATGTGGTTTCTGTAATGTTAATATCTGTACTTAACATCAAACT
>Ga0268261_10000154_pt1 | contig 42654 bp, 31 predicted proteins | sample TergutNc150P1_FD_190353 | JGI IMG/M metagenome (GOLD analysis project Ga0268261, IMG submission 190353) | Nasutitermes corniger P1 segment gut microbial community from laboratory colony in Florida, USA - Nc150 P1 (SPAdes) (version 2) | ecosystem: Host-associated > Arthropoda: Insects >... | reverse complement strand
TTATTGTTGGAAGGCGGCATATTTTTGCTGATGGGCCTAGAGGTCCACGCCCTGATTGTGGATGTACACGAAACTCACGATTTGCTGTGGCAATCCATCGTGTTTGCGGGTGTCGCGGCTTTGGCGCTGTTGGCGGTGAGGGCGTTATACGTATACCCCTTGCTGATGCAGATGCGCAAAGTGGTGCGCCGCCGGGCACACATGCGCCAACGATTGGAAGAAACTGCCAACAAGTTGGACCAACGCCTTGCCGAAACCCCGCGTGGGCAACCGCTCACCATCGCTGGGGTGGATGGCATTTCACCCACCCGCGCGCGGCGCCTGCACACTCGCGTGCAACGTACCTTAGCCGATACCGACTACCTGCTCAGCCAACCTCTTGGTAAATCTGAAGGCCAACTGTTGGTGATTGCTGGGATGCGCGGTGTTATCACCTTGGCTGCTGCCCAAACTTTGCCGCATACCTTCCCGCACCGTTCATTTGTGATTATGTTGGCGTTCTTTGTGGCAGCTGGTTCTTTGCTGCTGCAAGGCGGAACCCTGCCTTGGGTAACTGGTCGCCTCGGTTTAGCGGGCAAAGCTGATAACACTGAAGACGCGCACGCGGTTTACCATGAAATAGAAGATGCGGCATCGGCCTTCTTAACTAACCCCAATCTGAAACGCCCAGATGGGCAACCATACCCGCCCGAAGTGATAAAACGCGTGCAAAACCAAGTGGTTCACTCGCACAACCTGGAACATGACGTGATTGATTCACCCGAAATGCTGGCGAACGTCTCAATGTTCCGCGAACTTTGGATGCGCACCCTGGTTACCCAACGCGGTGCCTTGTTGCATGCCCGGGAAACCGGCACTTACGACTCCCGTGCCCTTGATGATGCGCTACGCGCGGTAGATGCAGAACAAATAGGCCTAGAAATGAAGCCAGGTTCTTGGCTCACGCCTGATGATTAGAATATTTACTCGGAACCACCAGGCATGGAGCCAAATCGTCTATACAGCAACTTTTTGTTGCTGAACCTCTTGGATATGCGGTCTTAACGCCATGGCCAGTTCAAAAATCCGACCATTCATAACCTCGAATTTCTGATCGACTCGTTCAAACTTCTTATCCACTTCTTTCATAAAATGAAGAAACATGGCCCAAGTTGCCCCCACAACGGCGAGCATCATCGTAGCGGTAGCCCCAATTACCTGAAAAGTCTCCATCGAAATCATCCTTATAGTTTAGCGCAGCACTGGTTGCTGCGGGTAATCGGATACTAACTTAGGAAACGGACATTCAATCGCTAAAACATGCGTACTATGAAAATTAGAGTTATAGCCGCTGCTTGAGCCAGTCGATCTCGGTGGCGGGGTCACCGTGGGTTTCGATGATAACGGGGGCCTTAGCCTCTTTAACGATGTTGATGAGCAGTTCGGGAGGGATGTGGCCCTTGCCGAGTGGGGCGTGCCGGTCAGCACCAGACCCGGCAGCATCACGGGAATCATTAAGGTGAATTAAGTCTATGCGGCCCGTGATCTTTTTGAGGTCTGCAACAGCGGTCTCCAAATCCCAACCAGCCGCCCAAGCATGGCAAGTATCCAAAGCAAAACCCACCTTGTCCGCATGTTCCGAGTGCGAAATAGCTTCCCACAACACGGCAATCCGGTCCAGTTCGCGGGCCATGGCGTTATTGCCACCAGCAGTATTCTCAATGAAAATCGGCACGGTGCCGCGTGTGGCACCCTGCGCAAACACCGTGTCTACGGCATCCTTCCAGCTCAAAAAACCAGCCACCGGGTCAGCTTTGGCGGCCACATGGCCCCCATGCACGATGACGCCCTTGGCACCGATGGCAGCAGCGCCCGATATGGTACTGCGCAACATGTTGCGCGCCATGGTTTGTGCCTTCTCGCTAGCCACAGTTGCCACATTAATTAGGTAGGGTGCATGCACATAAAGGGGCAAATGCGCGGCTGCCGCATCGTGCTTAAGCGCCTCGGCGCCACCGGGGTAAGCGATGGTCTTCGATACCCATTTTTGCGGGTCGCTTAAAAACACTTGGGCCGCAGTGGCCCCAGCAGCTGCCGCCTCGGCTGTCACATTTGCGATGTCAAAATGGCACCCAATTTCAATCACAACCCCATGATACCGCGTTATCACCGCGTAATTTGATAGGTATTACGTACAGCGATTTTATGCCAGGGTTCAAGTGCAGGTAAACTGCGCCGCATGTCAGGTTTAGCACCTTACCAAGCCGCCACCGACGTGCCCACGCCCGAACCCGGCTCCACTTACAGTGCCGGGGCGCCAGTGACCCTCGGCGCAGGCGCGCCAGTGACTATGAGCATCCCGGTGGTAGTTGCCGACCGCAGCACCGCGCGCGAGAAAATCCCAGACCCCCTGCGCGATGATGTGCGTTACCTGGGGCAATCTTTGGGCATCATTTTGCGCGAGGCGGGCGGCCAGGAATTGCTGGACGATGTTGAAAAGCTGCGCTTGCTTTCCATCAAGGCTTACGGTTCTGACGATGATGCCGGGATTGCGTTTGCCGATGCCATTAACTTAGTTGACTCCTTTAGTGTGGAGCGTGCCGATCAAGTAGCCCGTGCCTTTACCGCTTATTTTCATTTAGTGAATTTGGCTGAAGAATATCACCGGGTGCAACAATTGCTGGGGCAGGATTCTGAGACTGCCCGTGGTATTGATAACGGGATTGACTCTATTGAAGAATCTATTCCGGTGGCTTATCGGCAATTAGCTGCTGAGGTTGGTGAAGAAGAAGCGCGCCGCCGGGTTACCGAAATGGAATTCCGCCCAGTATTAACTGCTCACCCTACTGAAGCGCGCCGCCGCAGCGTTAGCCGCGCCATTAAGCGCATTACTAAGTTATTGGAAACTCGGGATCAATTACACCCACAAGGCACGGCTTTAGCGGAACATAACCGCCATTTATTGGCCGAAATCGATATCTTATGGCGCACTACCCCAATTAGGCCTTTTAAACCCACTCCCATGGATGAAGTAAAGGCCGCGTTGAACGTTTTTGATGAAGTATTGTTTGGCACTTTCCCAGATGTTTATCGCCGCTTAGATGACTTCTTATTAGGTGATGTGGCTGGTTGGGACAAACCAGTGGCTCCGGCCTTTGTGCGCTTGGGTAGTTGGATTGGCGCCGACCGGGATGGCAACCCCAACGTGACTGCGGAAACTACGCGTGAGGTGGCTGCTTTGGCATCCGTACATGCGTTAGCCGCCATCGAACAACACACTAAAGAGGTAGCCCGCAAGCTCACCGTCAGCGACGATGACACCCCGCCCTCAGAGGCAGTACGCGCTTTGTACAACAAACTACGCTCGATGGCGCCGAATGTGGGCACTGAAGTCGCGGCTGAAGTTCCGGGTGAAACCCACCGCGCCGTGTTAATGATGATTGTGGCGCGCTTGCAAGCCACGCGCACCCGTAATGCTGATTTAGCTTATGACAATGCCGAACAATTACTACGCGATTTACGTACTGTGCAAGATTCGTTGGTTGAAGCGGGGGCCCGCCGGGTAGCTTATGGGCAATTGCAACGCCTAATTTGGCAAGTAGAGACATTTGGTTTTCACTTAGCGGAACATGAATTCCGCCAACATAGCCAAGTGCATGGCGCAGCTTTGGCTGATATTGCGGAAAAGGGTGCCTTATCCCCTGATTTAGACCCGATGACGGTTGAAGTTTTGGATACCTTCCGCACTTTAGGCGCGGTCCAAGCTAAATACGGGGAAAAAGCTGCCCGCCGCTTTATTGTTTCGTTTACGCAAGATGCAAAACACTTAGCAAATGTTTATGAATTAGCCGAACATGCTTTCCCCGATGTGGAAGATCGCCCGGTTATTGATGCCATTCCGCTATTTGAAACCTTTAATGACTTGGAAAACTCGGTAACCATTTTGGAGCAAATGTTGCAAATGCCCCAAGTGCAAGCCCGTTTGGCAGCTAACGGAAACCGCGTTGAAGTTATGCTGGGTTATTCCGATAGCTCCAAAGATGTGGGGCCGGTAGCAGCTACTTTGGCATTACATTCGGCACAAAAGCGCATTCAAAAGTGGGCGGCTGATAACAACATCAAACTCACATTATTCCATGGCCGTGGTGGTTCGCTAGGCCGTGGGGGCGGCCCGGCCAACCGCGCCATTTTGGCGCAGCCACCTAAGTCAGTGGATGGGCGTTTCAAATTAACCGAGCAAGGTGAAGTTATTTTGGCTCGCTACGGTGACCCCACCATCGCGGCCCGCCACATCGAACAAGTGGCTGCTGCCGTGTTGCTATCCGGGGCGCCCTCCATCGAGAAGCGTAACGCCGAGGCTACCGAAAAGTATGCCGACCTAGCTGCCGCCCTCGATGCGGCATCGCGCACCCAATTCCACAAACTGGTACGGGCCGAAGGCTTTGCGCCTTGGTTTGCCCAGGTCACTCCTTTGGACGAACTAGGTATGCTCTCGCTCGGCTCGCGCCCGGCTAAACGCGGTTTGTCGGTAAACTCTTTGGAAGATTTGCGCGCCATCCCGTGGGTATTTAGTTGGTCCCAAGCTCGCATCAACTTAGCTGGTTGGTATGGCCTCGGCACGGCGCTAAAAACCTTTGCCGAGTCGCGCGAAGACGGGTTAGCCATCCTGCAAGCTGCGTTCAAAGAATGGCCGCTGTTCAATACCTTGGTGGATAACGTTGAAATGTCGCTCGCCAAAACTGATGAACGCGTTGCCGAGCGCTACCTCGCTTTAGGTGACCGGCCCGATTTAGCGAGCCAGGTGATGGATGAGTTGCGCCTCACCCGTGAATGGGTTCTCAAAGTTACTGGCGATGCTTGGCCGCTGGAACACCGCCCGGTGCTGGCCCGTGCCGTGGGCCTGCGCGCCCCCTACATTGATGCGCTGTCATTATTGCAGGTAAAAGCACTCCGCGAACTGCGTACCCAGCCAGACTTGACCGATGCTGACCGTCAAGCCTGGCAACACCTGCTTCTCCTCACCGTGAACGGAATTTCCGCTGGACTCCAAAACACCGGCTAATTCTGTTCGAACAGTCGTTTAACTTTGTCCGTACGGTAATTTAGGTTTGGCTGAACCGGCCTAATTAGCTTTCAAACAAAGCACCGGGTAAAATAAGGAGAATGACTATGGAAGCTTGGCAAATAATCGGAGTGCTCGCTCCGATTCAATTAGCCGTGATCGGTGCTGTGTGGGTAATCGTTCAGCACTCGATGAAGGGGTTTATGGCTCAGGTGGATAACCGGTTTGCACAAGTCGACGCCCGGTTTGCACAAGTCGACGCCCGGTTTGCACAAGTCGACGCCCGGTTTGCACAAGTCGACGCCCGGTTTGTGGAGATCAATGAGCGCTTCAATGAAGTCAATAATCGGATAAATGCTTTAACAAGTGAAGTAATCCATCTTGCGTCCGCAAAACCTTACCCAGGGCGGCGCCACACTCGGCAGTAAAAAACAGCTCATAGTTACCTAACTAAAATGGACCCAACCTATCGGTTGGGCCCATTTCATTTTCGGGTTAGGCCAGAGCGGCGGACACCACTTTTTTGGCTTCTTCTTGCACTTGAGCTAGGTGCTCGGGGCCTTTGAAGCTTTCGGCGTATATCTTGTAAACGTCTTCAGTGCCAGAGGGACGTGCTGCGAACCAGGCATCTTTAGTGGTTACTTTGAGGCCACCAACTTTTGCGCCATTACCTGGCGCTTCAGTGAGTTTCTCTAAAATCGGCTGCCCGGCCAACTCGGTGCTCTTGACCTGCTCAGGCGACAAAGCGCTAAGCTTGGCTTTCTCTTCGCGGCTAGCTACGGCATCCACCCGGGCATAGCTGCTGGCGCCGTACTTCTCCACCAATTCCCGGTGTAGTTCCGAGGGCGACTTACCAGTAACCGCAATGATCTCGGAAGCCAGCAATGCCAGCAAAATGCCGTCTTTATCAGTGGTCCACACCCGGCCATTACGCCTTAAGAAGCTAGCCCCGGCGCTTTCTTCGCCCCCAAAACCAATGGAGCCATCAAGCAAACCAGGCACAAACCACTTAAAGCCCACGGGTACTTCAACCAGTTTGCGGCCCAGGCCTTCGGCCACCCGGTCGATCAAGGAACTGGATACCAGCGTTTTACCGATGGCGGTGTCCGGCGCCCACTGCGGCCGGTGGCTGAACAGGTAATCAATGGCAACGGCCAGGTAATGGTTGGGGTTCATCAGACCAGCATCGGGCGTGACGATCCCGTGGCGGTCCGCATCCGCATCGTTACCCGTAGCAACATCGTACGGCGCCGGGCTACCATCGGCAGGGTGCATTTTGGCAACCACGGAAGCCATTACGTTGGGCGAACTGCAGTCCATGCGGATTTTGCCGTCCCAGTCCAAAGTCATAAAGCCCCATTGCGGGTCTACTTCAGGGTTCAAAACTGTTAAGTCCAGGCCCAAACGGTCCGCGATGGCTTGCCAATAATGCACACTGGCACCGCCGAGGGGGTCAGCCCCGATGCGCACACCTGCCTTCTTGATGGCCTCAATGTCAATCACATTGGGCAGGTCATCAACGTAATTGCCCAAGAAATCATACTTACCCGTGGTGGGAGCTTTGAGCGCCTGCTCAATCGGCAGGCGCTTAATGTGCTGGTAGCCCTCACGCAGCAGTTGGTTGGCGCGGTCCGCAATCCACTTGGTGGCATCGGTATCAGCCGGGCCGCCGTTGGGTGGGTTGTACTTGAAACCGCCATCGCGGGGCGGGTTGTGCGATGGGGTTACTACGATGCCGTCGGCCAAACCTGGCCCACTCTGCCGCAAGCCCTCGAGCGAAGTAGCGCCGTTGGCCACCAAAATGGCGTGGCTAACCGCCGGGGTGGGGGTGTAGCTGTCTTCACTGTCAATCAATACGGTAACCCCATTGGCGGCCAGCACTTCCAGCGCGCTAACAAAAGCTGGGTAGCTGAGCGCGTGGGTATCCCGCCCGATAAACAACGGGCCGTCAGTGCCTTGAGCCTTGCGATATTCGCAAATGGCTTGGGTGATGGCGACGATGTGCGCCTCATTAAAAGCAGTATCAAAAGCTGACCCACGGTGGCCGCTGGTGCCGAAGGCCACTGCTTGCTCGGGGATGTCCGGGTTGGGCACCTGCTTGTAATACGCATCAATCAAGGCGTCAACGTCAATTAAATCTTTAGGTAGGGCAACTGTGCCAGCGCGCTCATGCATGCCACCAGCCTAAAGCCCCATTGGGACAAAACTAGAGACGCAATATTTGGTTAAAGCAAAAGGTAGGTTAGTTATCTATTTTGCCAGGTTTGTGAAACCCTAGCTGAGAAACTAACCCAGGCAAAATCGGCCTCAGAATTGCTGCTTAAGGCAGGTACTGGGTAACTAATTGGGCGGCTTTGCCGGTGTAGGTGGCAGGGGTAAGGGCCAGTAGGTTCGCCTCGGTTTTTGGGGGCAGGCCCAGGGATTTGATGAAAGTGTGGGTTTGCTCAGCGTCCAGGCGCTGGCCTCGACTTAATTCTTTGAGGCGCTCGTAGGGGTTTTCCATTCCAGGCACCCCAGCGATGGCAGCAGCGCGCATGGCGGTTTGAATGGGTTCGGCCAAAACCTCCCAATTCTCATCCAAATCACGGGCGAGTTGGGCGGGGTTAGGGGCCAAAGTTTTCAGGCCCTTAATCACGTTATCAATAGCTAACAAGTTATGCCCAAAAGCTACCCCGATGTTGCGCTGGGTGGTGCTATCGGTTAAATCCCGTTGCAACCTGGAATTAACCAAGGTGGCTTCCAAACTTTCAAATAATGCAATAGAAAGCTCCAGGTTGGCTTCGGCGTTTTCAAACCTGATAGGGTTAATTTTGTGCGGCATCGTGCTCGAGCCAATTGAACCAGCGGCGGCTTGTTGGGCAAAATAATTTTGGGAAATATACGTCCAAATGTCGGTGCACAAATTATGCAGGATGCGGCTAAACCGCGTTATGTCGGCAAAGAGTTCTGCCTGCCAATCATGGCTTTCAATCTGTGTAGTAAGCGGATTGAAGGTAAAACCTAAACTTTCTACAAATTTAGCTCCAATCAAAGGCCAATCCGCATCAGGTACGGCAGCAGTGTGCGCGCCAAAAGTGCCGGTAGCACCACTAAACTTACCCAGAATCTGTTGCTTTTTGATTCGATCAATTTGACGTTGCAAACGATGCACAAACACCGCAATTTCTTTACCCAAAGTAGTTGGCGTTGCAGGCTGCCCATGCGTTCTAGACAGCATGGGCAAGTCTTTAGTTTCCGTTGCCAAGTCTCGTAAATCACTTACCAATTTGTTTGCTGCGGGTAGCCAAACCTTTTGCAACGCGCCAGAGATATTAATGGCATAAGCCAAGTTGTTTACGTCTTCACTAGTCAATGCGAAATGCACTAATGCTGGGTTAATGTGCGGGTACTGTTTTAACTTATCAACTAAGTAATACTCAATGGCTTTAACATCGTGAACAGTGCGAGTTTCAATCTCAGCTAATTCAGCCACTCCTTTTGCATCAAAATTATTAGGGATAGCCCTAATTGCTTTGATGCCGCTGGCTGATATTTTGGGTGCCCCAGGGATTAGTGGTTGCTGACCAGCATCGTCTCCATTGTTCTGGCCCGATGTTGCGGCATCGTCGATGGGTAAGCCACCGCAAAGCGCGATCAGCCATTCAGTTTCTACCACCAAACGCGCGCGGTTCAGGGCAGCTTCGCTGAAATACGGCAGTAGCGGGGCCACTTGCGCGGCGTAGCGCCCATCCAGCGGACTCAGCGCCGTCAATGAACTTAGGGCGGCTAGGTTTTTATCAGCAACACTCACGCCCCCATCATACTTGTTCTGCATCGTGCTTGTTCCCTGTCCGAGGTAACTCCCCCGCTGGTCATCTTGCACTAGTACGCTGGAGCGTCTATCCCGAACCCCTGGCTGATACGCATCTGAAAGACAATTCAACCGAACTACTCCTGCCAAATGTCCGTGGCCAATTTTGGTTTTAGCCGCAGCACCAATTAGCGATTCTGACGGGCTGGGGCATTGTACACAGGGCGGAAAAATGCGGTCGATTTTGAAAACCTGTGCATAACTCGGTTGGCAGTTGTTGCGCATCGGTTTAGCCTCGCCCGCATGAATGACTATCTAAATGTTGCGAACTACGGTAACCCACACAACACGGCAAATCTGAACTTTGAAGATGCTACCCGGCGGTTAACTGAGGCGCGCCAAGCCACCCAAGCCGCCCAAGACTGGTGCTTACGCGCTAACACGGCGCAGTGGGAATCACCTGCCGCCGCAGTGTTCAGCCGTTGGCTCGCGGAATTGGTATTGACCTCACGCCGTGCCACCGACCAAGTGGCCGATATTCTAGCGGCCTCCCGCAACATCTAATCAACGCCTAAAACTACCTCGCTCTCCCCCCCACCCGGTTCTGCCCATTCGCAAAATCCGATAGTGCTACCCGTCACGCCGGACTTGATTCGCACATCCCCCACCCCTGAACCAAAAGGAAAGGCGGTCGCATGAGTGCCCGTGATCCCGTTGACACCATACGCATCCATGGCGGGCGGGGCCTTTCTGCGCCCGATACCGACGTGATGCGGCAAGCCAGTGCTTGGTTAACGCAGGGGCACGATGAAGCAGAGCGTGCGGTTGGCGCGCTGTATTATGCTCGCGAACTACTGGAAACTGCTGCACGCACGATGTTGGTGCAAACCCTGCAAATAACCACGCCTCCCGCACCGGTATTAACTCTACCTGTTAACCCGGCATCCATGACGCCACATAGTAAGCGGTCTGGGGTGGCCAATACCGGTGCCGAAGCGGCGGAACGTAATTGGCTGGCAATAGCAAGTGTGGCAACTCAGCAGCACGCAAACTTGTTAGCTGACTGGCACGCTGCGCAAGTTGTGGCAGAACAAAAAAGGGCTGAACTGCGGGGCCGGGCCGCGCGCGCCCAATTAATAGCGGACAGAATTACTGATGCGGCTAGGGTTTTAACTCAATTTTTGCACGATGTGGAAAAAGCACGGATTCAACTATTGAAAGCGGCAAGGCTTTATGAAGATACCGAAAACACTGTACTAGGGCTACTACATCGGGCCCTAAGTACCTCAGTATGGCCATTTACTTTGGGGGTGGCTGGGGCAAACAGTTTTAGTGAATGGTTAATCCCAAGTATTGCCCCATACTCCGATGATCTTATTAAAAACCTAAGTGGCGGCAATGTTGCTTTCACGGCATCGGTATTAAGTTTATTAGCGCACAAAATTGTGCCTCCATCGACCTTGATGGTTACTGAAATTGTGCCTGGTCATGGGGAATTACTTAATTGCCCTAGCCCGATGCCGAACTGGCAAGGCATTCCCAGTAATACGATTTTGAATCTGTTTAACCGAGTTGGGGATTTGCACCCGTTTGACCCTACTGCACCACCATCAGGCATTTACCCGGAATGTTCCCGTACTGGTTTACCAAAAGGCACCATCGCCATCGAAAAAATTACGCGGCAAATACCGCCCCAATTCCCCTATATCGCGTCGCCCAATCCACCACTTCCGCTGGATAAACTAGATAAACACCGCGGACACGGCAAAGCTGCGCGTAACGCACAAGAACCTGAAACTTCTAGGCGGGAACTTCTTACCGAACCGGAAACGGGGTACGGGCCGGAAGTAGAAACCACTTGGGTGGTGATGATTCCGGGCACCCAAAACTTTACCCCTGGGGAACACGCTTTTGATGGGGTAACTGATTTGGACCTAATGGCCGATGTGGCGCCCTCGCAGGTTAGTCAACAAGTTATGCGAGCCCTGGAACTAGCTGAAGTTCCACTAAATGCAAAGGTAATGCTGATCGGACATTCTTTAGGCGGGATAGCGGCAGTTTCTATTGCAGCATCTAAAGAATTTGAAAACAAGTACCAATTAGCCGGGGTGATAACAGCTGGTTCCCCCACTGCTACCTTTAAGGCTCAACCCGGTGTTCCTTATTTGCACCTGGAAAACGATGAAGAAATTGTTTCAAACTTAGATGGCAAAGGTGGCGATCATGGCCCCGCATCAGATGACCGCATTATTATCACTCGCCAATTATCGGCATCGAACAATCCAATTGATCAAAACGCCAGCAAATCATTAACGGGCGCCCACCCAATTGAGACTCACCAGCGCACTTTGGAATTAGCGCTAGAAACTGGTGACCCAGCCGTTCACAACATCGTAAACCAACTAGAAACTCAATTAATCGGTACCGAATCAGAAACCAAGTTCTTTACCGGTCGCAGAGTCCCTAATTAGCGGGACTGGACTTGGCGTTGCGGCGCGGGGGCAGCGACGCGGCGGCGGTTACGGCTGCCGCGTTTGGGGGCAAACCAACTAATAACCACTTGGACCAGTGCCAACAGGATGGAAACCCAAATGTATGAGGTGAAGCCGCCGGTAATGTCTAGGCCAACGTGGGTGAACAAAGTGCGCGAGATAGCGGTAACTAGCCACAGCAAAAATGCATTTACTATCAGAGAAAACAAGCCGAAGGTCAGCAAGTATAGGGGGAATGACAGCAACTTGATCACGGGGCGGAAAATCATGTTGACCAAAGTCAATACCAGGCCGATTAGCAGCGCTGAAAGTACGATGCCTAGCGCCGAACCGTCCGAAGCTAGGTGAACATGAGCGGACAAAAGGGTGGTAATCCACACCGCTAGGGCAGATACAACGACGCGAGTTACAAAAGTCACCCCAATATTCTGGCATGATTACCCGGTGACTTATTCCAATTCGCTGTTACGCGCGGATGTAGCGGCGCTGCCTGCTTACACCCCGGGCGCGCGGCCTGAAAATTCCCCAGGCCCCAAGGGCGGGGGCTTTATTCATAGCGTCATGCCCGAGTCCGGCCCGGTTAAGCTCAGCAGCAACGAGAACCCATACCTGCCACTGCCCACGGTGTTGCAGGCAATTGAACAGGCTTCGCATGAAATAAACCGCTACCCAGATTTGAATGCGGCGTTGTTACTAGCTGAATTGGCGGCCAAATACGGCGTTTCGGAAGACCAAATTGTTTGTGGCAACGGTTCAGTTGCGGTATTGGCACACTTGTTGGCCGCTGTGGTATCACCAGGGGATGAAGTGATTTACCCTTGGCGCTCATTTGAAGCTTATCCAATTTGTGTTTCCGTAGCGCATGGCGTTTCAGTTAAGGTGCCAATTACCGACCATGGTGCCCATGATTTGGCGGCTATTGCGGCGGCGATTACCCCACGCACTAAAGTAGTTATTGTTTGCTCCCCTAATAACCCCACCGGAACTGCGATTAACCGCGATGAATTTGTCGCATTTATGGATAATTTGCGCCCTGGCATTATGGTTATTTTAGATGAAGCTTATGCCGAATTTGTCCGTGACCCTAATGCGGTCGATGGAATACCGTTATTAAGCAAATACCCTAATCTAGTTACGTTACGCACGATGTCGAAAGCCTACGGCTTGGCTGGCCTGCGTATTGGTTTTGCCATCGGGGACCCAACTTTGATCGCTGGCGTACGCGCCGTGGCTACCCCATTTGGGGTTAATGCTTTGGCTCAAGCCGCTGCGGTGGCTGCCTTGCAACCTGCTGCCGAACGCGTGGCTAGCGCTCGCGTGGCCGCCATCGTGGCTGAACGCACTCGGGTGGTTGATGGGCTGCGCCGCCAAGGTTGGCAGGTGCCCGATGCTCAAGGTAACTTTGTTTGGCTCCCCTTAGGCCATGAGGCAAAAGCCTTTGCCGAGGCGGCTAAAACTGAAGGCATGTTGGTTCGCCCCTTCGATGACGATGGCGTCAACGGCGGCGTGCGAATCACTATTTCAGAAGGGGCGGCTAATAACAACTTCCTCGCCTTCGCTGCTAGGCATTTACCATCATAAATACTGGCCGGGGCGGTCGGTGGGGTCTAGTTTGGATTTGTCTTTTTTGTCTTTATCGGTGGTGACTAATGCGGTTTTGATGCCATCCATAAGGCCGGTTAGCCAACCGACTAAACTGGCATAGGCTATTCTTAATTGGCTCTCGGAGTAGTTAGCGTTTTCCGGTAATTCATGCACCCATTCTTTTAACTCATCGTGCAAATCCGGTGAAAAACTTTCTGTCAATTTTTCGATTGCGGTGTTGTATTTGGCTGCCAATTGTTGACGGGTTGAGTTATCTAGTTCCGTGTTATGGATTTCTTCCAAAATCTGCTTCAACATCGTAGCTAAGCGTGCCACTTTACGCGGGCTGGAAATCCGTTCTCCCTTAACCCGTTCCTCGCTGTCTGGTTCACCATCAAGTTCCGATTCTGATGATTCTTCTGAATCTGACGTAATTACCTCTTGGGTTTCTGCCTCGGGCTCTGCTGCATCGTCATCGGGCAGAGCTTCATCATTGGGCAATAAATCACCAGTGGAACTTCCCATAAGACTTAAGCGTAGCCCAAATCACGGCACCATCCACCAGTTAAAAGCCAGCCACTCCCGTTTAGCTAACCTTTTGCGGTATTGTAGTGGGGCCGGGGGTCATTCCCTCAACTGGAGAGTTGACAGAGCGGCCGAATGTGACGGTCTTGAAAACCGTTGTACAGCAATGTACCAAGGGTTCAAATCCCTTACTCTCCGCCATCGGGCAGTATGCTTGAGTCTATGCGATTGCCTGTTCACGAATCGGAGCTGGAGCCTCACGATTTAATTCGGCAATCCCACATTGTGCATCGCACTGGCCGCGCCGCATTGGCCGCCGGGCATGGCAGTTACCGCGTTAAAGCTCACATGGAGCGGGTGGGCAAAGCCGTGGGACTCGACCAGGTGAAGGCCCACGTGGCACTGACCGAGGTAACCACCACGGTGATGCGAGACAACATGTTCCGCACCGAAGTTTCCGAAGTTCGTACCGTCGGCATCAACGCGGACCGGCTGATGGAGCTAGAACACTACCTGGGCGCTTTACCCGAATCTGTTTCCGTAGCCGAAATTGATGATGAAATAACCCGCATTGTTAATAAGCCTCATTTGTATTCCCCCATTCAAAATGCTTTAGCTGCCGGTTTAGCTTGTGCCGCTTTCGCATTCTTAAATGGTGGTGGGCCATTTGAATGTTTATTCGCCTTAATTGCAGCCTCAGTTGGGCAATACTTAAGGCGTGACTTAATTAGGCGGGGAGTTAACCAAGTTGGGGTGACGATGTTGGTCGCCGCCATAGTTTGCGCGGTGTACCTGCTGGTAGATCGAGGTTTAGATCTAGTTTTGGGTGGTTACGGGCAACATATTGCGGGGTATGTTTCAGCGCTATTGTTTTTAATCCCTGGTTTCCCATTAGTAACTAGTGCCCTTGATTTATTTAGGTTAGACTTTAGCGCCGGGATTAGTCGGTTGTTTTATGGCTTAATGATTTTAGGTTCTGCCGCTGTATCCTTATGGGCGGTGTCTGCGATGGCTGGTTTGCAACCCCAACCCATGGTGGCACCGCCACTACCTGGGCCATTGCAATGGGCTTTAATCGCGATCGCCTCGTTTTTGGCCGTGGTGGGTTTCGCGGTTATCTACAATTCGCCCTGGAAGATGGTGCTGGGTGCTGCCACCATCGGCATGGTGGCTAATTTGCTGCGGTTGATTTTGATTAATGAAGCCCATTGGTTGCCCCAAGCTGCCGCTGCGGTAGCAGCGTTATTGGTGGGGCTGCTGGCGCGGCTCATTGCTACGCCGCTGGGCGTGCCCCGGCTGACCATCTCAGTACCGGCCGTGGTGATCATGGTGCCAGGTATCGCGGCTTACCAAGCGGTGTTTGAAGCTAACGCGGGCAACCTCATCGAAGCCATGGGCTACGCCGTCACTGCGGCCTTCGTCGTCCTATCCCTAGCTGTCGGCCTTGGCGTAGCGCGGATGCTTACCGACCGGGAATGGACCTTCGAACAAATTCACGGCTAATTTACGGAAATCTACTGCGTTATCGCACCCGTTCGCGGCCCTCTTCGGCCAGCTCACTCAAGCGATGCCTGGTATCTCACCGCAACTTAGCGCGAATTCACAATTGCCACTCACTCCACCTACTATTCGTTCAAGAAGGTATCTTCGGTGTGAGCTTCGGCGGCGGGCGCAGCATGACCGTGACCGGTCAGGGCGTGGAGTACCGAGGTGGCGCCGTGAGTGGCAATGCGCTTAGCGAGCACGGCAACTGCGCCGCTCAAAGCAGCAAAAGCCACGGCATGCCCGATGGCGAGCGCCGGATCGTTCGCATTCTTGGGGGCGTGCTGCCCGGTAGTGTGCTGCCAAATGTGCTTAATGGCGGCATTGGCCAACCACGTAGCGGCAATACCCGCGCCAGCCGCAATTAGGCGCACCAGTACAGCATCATCGTCTTCATGTTCGGCACCATCGTGCGCAGAAAAAAGTTCGGAAGCAGCGTTAAGGATAGACATACCCCTAACCCTACCGGCTAACCGCGCCCTGCACACCTCGGCCACGCTCCTACCCCGTGATCCCATCAATGCGGGCTTAGGCGCGACTAAGCTCGCAAAACGCCATCAACCTTGACAAGATTTTCATCGGACGGCGATAAACCTTGGGCATTTTTGGTTTTTCCAGGGATTTCGCGTAACGTATGGCTTGTACGACAGGGGAGCACAGGCAATACCTCGGTTAGTTCAAACGGAACTGCCGCGTTTGCCAAGCGTGCTGAGAGTGCGAAGCTTTAAACTGAGGCGCAGCAGACCCTTGAACCTGAACCGGCTAATACCGGCGTAGGAAGTCTGGAGGTACCCCATGCGGGTCAAGTTATTTACACCTGCCATCGCGCTTTTGAGCGGTCTTTTTATTTTGGGCGGTTGCGGCACCGGCAACCAACCTGAAGCCAATCAACCAACTGCGGCGCCCACTGGTGAAGGCGACATTGTTATTTCTGACGGCGCAGTTTCACCGGGCGATGATGCAGCATCGGGCACCGTAACACTGGTTACCACTAATTCTTTTGCTATTTCCGACGATGCCGTAGCCGCTTTTGAAGCTGAAACTGGCTTAACTTTAAATGTGGTTCCGGTTGGCTCGGCAGGTGTGTTATCCAGTCAACTAGTTTTAACCCGCGACCACCCTTTAGGTGACGCCTTTTTCGGGGTGGATAACACTTTCGCCTCCCGCCTAATTGATAATGAAGTGGCAGCGCCATTTACCGGTTCGGGTTTATCAGAAAATGCCCAAGCTTTTGCTCTTGATGAATATGGTTTAATACCGATAACCCAAGGTGATGTTTGCCTTAATATTGACCTGGATTGGTTTGCTGCCCACCCTGACATACATGTACCAACCCACTTAATTGATTTATTGGACCCGCAGCTGGCTGGTAAAGCGGTAATTATGAATCCGTCAACCTCATCGCCCGGTATGGCCTTTATGCTGGCCACCATTGCCGAATTCGGTGATTTAGACCAAGGTGCAACCGGCGCAGATATTCAGCCCCGTGATTGGCAAGAATTCTGGGAATTGTTGCTCGCTAATAATCCTTTAATCGTGGATAGTTGGTCGCAAGGGTATTTTTCTGATTTCAGTGGCGCTGGTGAGGGCGGCACTCGGCCAATTGTGTTGAGCTACGCGAGTTCGCCTGCTTCTACGCCTAATGCTGATGGTACGGCATCGACCACTGCCGCTTTATTGAATACTTGTTTTTTGCAAGTGGAATTTGCGGGCGTATTGCGCGGGGCAGCTAACCCCGATGGTGCTGCCCGTCTAATCGAATTTTTAAGTAGCCCCGAATTTCAACGCGAAATCCCGGACCAGATGTGGGTTTATCCCATTGATACCAATATGGAACTACCCGCGGATTGGGCACAATTCACTGCGCGGGCCGATAACCCCTTATACCTGGGCACCTCGGTTATTGAACAAAACCGAGAACGTTGGCTTGAGCAGTGGCTCCAAATCGCCCTGCAGTAACCCCCTGCAAGCTTTGAGATTCTGCGATCTACGCCCGCTCCGCGTGCTTGCCGCAGAATGACGTGGAAGAGTAACCTTGTGACTACTCAAATGACGGAGCATACCCCAACCGTCATTCTGCGCAGCGAACGAAGTGAGGCAGTCGCAGAATCTAGAGTACGACTTATGGCTAATCCGGGTCTTGCGACTTCGCGCGGCATCCATATTCCTGGCTGGCGTGCTGCCGCGTTTTGGGTGGCCGCCGTTTTAGTTCCGTTTGCATTCTTGGGTATGTTCTTTTTGGCCCCGGTTGCTAATTTGTTGGCCCGGGGCTTGGGCGGCGGGTTTGAGGCGATGTCGCGCATTTTGACCTCGGTGCGCACTGCTACCCTTTTGCGCAACACCCTGCTGCAAACCGTTTTTGGTACCGGGTTATCGGTTTTTTTGGGGGTTCCCATCGCGTACCTGTTGTACCGCACCAGGTTCCCTGGGCGCGGCGCCCTGCAAGCCCTAGTGATGATTCCATTTGTGCTGCCCACGGTGGTGGTGGGCGTGGCTTTCCGCTCCTTGCTGCGCACTGGCGGGTTATTGGCATCGTGGAATCTGGATCAAACTTTTACCGCTGTTTTGCTCGGCTTGGTTTTTTTTAACATTTCGGTGGTGGTGCGTACCGTCGGCTCTTTATGGGAACGGCTAGACCCCCGTCAAGAACAAGCTGCCCGTTCGCTGGGAGCGGGGCCAATCCGCACGTTTGTAACGGTCACACTGCCCGCTTTAGCGCCCGCGATTGCTGCCGCCGCCGCCCTAGTTTCCCTATTTTGCATAACCGCTTTCGGGGTCGTTTTAGTTTTAGGCGGGGCGCGGTATGGCACTATCGAAACTGAAATTTATCAGCGCACCACCGTCTTTTTAGATTTAAGTGGGGCGGCGGTATTATCCATTGTGCAACTATTAGTTATTGCTGCGGTTTTGTGGTTTAGTAATTGGGCTACCAATAGGCACGATGCTGCCCTGGCTCTGACTGGCGGGCGTTATTCCGTGGCCCGATGGCAAAGCCGCAACATTTTGGATGTCATTGCGGCTCTCACCTGCGCCATTGCAGTTATCGGGTTAATCGCTTTCCCCTTATTTGGGTTAATTGTGCGCAGTTTGCAAGATGGCGCTGGCAATTGGACCTTAGCTAATTACCGCAATTTAGGCACCACCGGTGCGCTAATTAGCCCAACTACCGCATTATTTAATTCGCTCCGCACGGGAGCTATCGCAGCGGCTATTTCTTTAGCTATCGGTTTGTTATTAGCATTGGTGTTATCCCGGCGCCCCCGCAGTAATTATGCAAAGCGTTCCATTAATCTATTTGACGCTTTGGTAATGTTGCCACTCGGGGTCAGTTCCGTCACCGTTGGTTTCGGTTTCCTAATTACTTTTGTGCGCCCCATTTTCGGCATCGACCTTCGCACCAATGGCTTGTTGATCCCCGTCGCGCAAGCTGTGGTAGCGGTACCGTTGGTAGTGCGCACCTTATTACCAGTGTTGCGCGCCATCGACCCTCGGATGCAGCAGGCCGCTGCCGCTTTAGGGGCTTCACCGCTGCAGGTTTTGCGAACTATTGACTTGAGTCTGGCGGGCCGCGCCATCGGTCTGGCTGCTGGTTTTGCTTTTGCTACCTCGCTGGGCGAGTTTGGCGCCACTTCATTTTTGGCCCGGCCCGATGCCCCCACGTTGCCCGTGCTAATTTTCCGGCTACTTTCCCGGCCCGGTCAAGAAAATTACGGCATGGCGCTAGCCGCCTCCGTGTTATTGGGCCTGCTGACCGCCGCCATCATGCTCGCTTTTGAGCATTTCCGGGGCGTTTCCGAATTCGGCAACAGCCGTTGAAACCGTTTAGAGTTTAACTATGCCTGCCCTAGATTCTGCGTCACCGGCTTCGCCTACGCGCAGAATGACGGAATACCCAAACGGTCAAGCACCTGAAAAACCCGAGGGCAAAAACGGCCTATCAGTCCGCCACGTTAGCGTAACTTACGACGATGAAACGGCTGCCACCCATGTGCTACGGCATCGGGCAGTTCCCAAAAAAGTGGCGGTAGACAATGTCAGTTTCGATCTAAAGCCGGGCGAATCATTGGCATTATTGGGGCCAAGCGGGTGTGGTAAATCATCGCTGTTGCGCGCCATTGCGGGCTTGGAACCCTTGGCAGCAGGCATAGTTTACTTTGACGGTCAAGACCTAGCCCGGGTGCCCGCCTACCAGCGCAACATCGGCTTGTTGTTTCAAGATGGGCAGCTTTTTCCCCATCGTAATGTGGAACGCAACGTAGCTTACGGCCTGGAAATGCAACACTTACCCCGCGCCCAACGTAAAGCGCGGGTGGCAGAACTGCTGGAGTTGGTTGGGTTGCCCGGTTTTCAAAAACGCCCTATCAGCACATTGTCTGGCGGCGAGCGCCAACGCGTAGCCTTAGCCCGCGCCCTAGCCCCGCGCCCGCAGTTAATGCTGCTTGATGAGCCGTTCTCGGCTTTGGATCGCTCCTTGCGCGGACGCTTGGCCGTCGAGGTGCGCGACATCTTAAAGCGCACCGGCATCCCATCCATCACCGTCACCCACGATCACGATGAAGCGTTCACCATGGCGGATCGGATTGGCATCATGCGCGATGGCCACCTGCTCGCGTTAGGCACAGAGCCCGAACTTCGAGCCTCCCCTAAACCCGAGGTTCAAGCATTTCTGAAACCTTAGCGACGTAGGAGGTGCTTCCACCAAGCGAGTTCGGAGGAGAACGGGGCCTCGTAGAGGCGAGTACCGACGACGCTGCAGAGCGACTGGAAAACCTCCGAGAGGAGCGATCCGATTACTCGGCCACTTTGGGCTTGCGGATGTAGCGGCGCTTTGGTTTTTCGGCGGGGGCAGTTACCTCGGCGTGAGCCTTGGCTTCCACCTCTTTGCCGCCGGAGAATTCGGCAGCGGCCCGCAATTCGAGGTACTTGGATACCAGGTTGCGGGTGGATGGGTCTTGGTGAACCAGGGCGTCAGCATTACCAGCAACCGCAGGGGCAACTTGCAAAGCTAATTTCTTGCCGAGTTCAACACCCCATTGATCAAAGCTGTTGATGCCCCAAACAATGCCTTGCACAAAGGTGATGTGCTCATACAAGGCAATCAATTCACCCAGCACAGCCGGGGTCAGTTCGGGTGCCAAGATGGAGGTGGAAGGGCGGTTACCGCTAAATACCCGGGCCGGGATCAATGAGCCAGTGGTGCCCTCTGCCATTACTTCTTCAGCGGTTTTACCGAAAGCCAAAGCTTTGCTTTGGGCAAAGAAGTTAGCCAAGAACAACTCATGCACATCCGCGCCAGCCTTGACGGCCCCACCATCGCCCACCACATCTTTGAGCGGATAAGCAGGCTTAGCAAAAGCAATAAAGTCACACGGAATCAAGCGGGTGCCTTGGTGAATTAGCTGGTAGAAGGCGTGTTGGCCGTTGGTGCCGGGTTCGCCCCAGAAAATCTCGCCGGTGTGGCAGGTAACGGGGCTGCCATCCCAACGTACGGTTTTGCCGTTGCTTTCCATCGTGAGCTGCTGCAAATACGCCGGGAAGCGCGAAAGTTGCTGGGCATAAGGCAACACCGCATGGGATTCGGCATGCATAAAGTTCACATACCAAATGTTCAACATACCCATCAAAACTGGAACATTCTGATTGAATGGGGTATTAGCAAAATGCTCATCCATCAAGCGGAACCCGCGCAGAAATTCGCGGAAATTATCCGGCCCGATGGCGATCGCTAACGCTGTACCAATAGTGGAGTTAACCGAATAACGGCCACCTACCCAATCCCAGAAACCGAAAGCGTTAACCGGGTCGATGCCAAATTCCGCGACTTTATCCAAAGCGGTAGAAACTGCCACAAAGTGCTTTTCAATGGCGGTTTTACGGCCCTTTGGCGTATCTTTAATAGCGCCGCTAACTTTCAAACCATTGATTAACCATTCGCGGGCTAAGCGGGCGTTAGTCAAAGTTTCCAAAGTAGTAAAAGTTTTAGAAGCCACAATGAATAACGTGGTTTCCGGGTCCAAACCTTGCAATTTCATTGCCAAGTCAGCCGGGTCAATGTTGGAGATGAATTTAACCGTTAAGCCTGCTTTGCGATAAGGCGCTAAGGCCTCATAAGCCATAACCGGACCCAAATCCGAACCACCAATACCGATGTTTATTACGGTTTGAATTGGCTTTCCGGTTACGCCTTTCCATTCCCCGCTGCGGACGCGGTTGGCAAAGGCGCTCATCTTTTGCAATTCGGCTTCGACATCGGCGTCAATATCTTGGCCGTTAATTACCAGGCCGTGGGCGTCCGGACCCCGGCGCAACGCGGTGTGCAGTACGGAGCGGCCTTCAGTAGTGTTAATCGGCTCACCGCTGAACATGTCTTTGATGCGATCGGGCAGGTTGACCTCGTAAGCCAAGCGCACCAAATCGCCCAAAATCTCATCGGTGATCAGGTTTTTGGACAGGTCCACGTACAAATCTGCTGCTTGGAAGCTGAGACGTTCGGCCCGGTTGGGGTCGGCGGCGAACCAGCCGCGCAAATCCCCATGGAAGTGGTTGTAGAGCCTGGTCAAATCCGCCCAGGCGTGCGTACTCTTCGGATCAATTGGTGCTGGTACAGCCATAGTTTTTACCTTACGTTCGGCATCGGACAATTTGAAGAAAGTTGGGGCCACCGATGTTGCTTCGAAAACCGTTCACGATTGAGCTAGCGCCCCATCTGCACTACCGCTGACGTTTTCTACCGCAATCATCGGCTGGCCCATATTGCTTAGGTGGTCGGTAGGGCGGTGGTTTCACGCACGATGAGGCGCGATGGCACTTGCACATGTTGCTCCACGCCGCGCCCGTTGATCATGTCAAGCAACATGTCGAAGGCCAAAGCGCCCATTTCTTGCAAAGGTTGGGCCACGGTGGTTAAGCGCGGGGTAGCCATCGCAGCTTCCGGAATATCATCAAAACCGATAACAGATAAATCGCCCGGGATTTGCAAACCTAATTCGGTGGCGGCATCAATAACCCCAAAGGCGGATAAATCATTAGCTGCAAAAATTGCTGTGGGCCGGTCAGGTAAACGCAACATTTCTAATGCTGCCTCATAAGCCCATTCGCGCCGATAACCACCATCGCGCACATAAGCTTCTTTGAACTTAATCCCGGCGCCTTGCAGGGCTTGGCGATAACCCTCTTCGCGAATGTGCGAAGATTCCAAATCCATCCGGCCCCTAATATGGCCGATCCGGTCATGGCCTAAATCAATTAAATGCTCTACGGCAGCGCGCGCCCCAGCTCGGCTATCAGTATCAACAAAGGGCGGGCCATCAGGATCATGGAAAGGATCGATAGCCACAATTGGCATTTTAGTACTGGGTAAAGCTACCGTTGGGGTAATAATTACCGCGCCATCCATAAGCGTGCCTGCTAAGCGGGAGATAGAACGGCGCTCCCAGCCAATTGCCCGGTCATCAGCAATTGCCCCAGAATAGGCCATTAATTGATAACCTCGCCCGATGGCGTGCTGCGACATGCCTTTTAACAATTCAGTACTAAAAGGCTCAAACCCGGCGAGTAAAACCCCAATTACATTGGTTGTGCCGCGCCGCAATGATGATGCCACTAATGAGCTTTCATAACCCATTTGCTCAACTACTTGCATAACTTTGGCAGCAGTTGCCGGTGCTACCCCGTAACGCCCATTAACTACTTTGGAAACGGTTGCCACCGAAACTCCGGCCTCGCGCGCCACATCATTGATGGTCACGCGGCTATCATCTTCGACGCTGGCATCGGCGCCATCGTGATAACGCCCTAAAGAACCGCCGTAGCCACCGGCGTACCCGGGCACGATGCCATTACTGCTCAAGGTGCCAGGGCGGTTCCCGATGGCGGGGCGGTTCACGATGGCAGGGCCGGGCGCGCTATAGCGGCTGCGGGTCATCGGAGGGTTGGTGTCCGTCACGATGGAAAACGTTATCGGAAAACTTTTCGAAAAACTACAAAACGCGCTCAGTGTCGCCCATTTATGTAAGACTTATGCGCGCATAACTCCACTTTTCGCTAATAACTCTTACACAAATTGACATTAACGCTCGTAGCTGTTGCATGCCCCGTGGGGATCGAGGTCAGCGGGATTCCGAGTCGGTGTGAAACGTGCGTCAGCGGTAGGGTAAGCCTGCGCCATCGAAAATCGAAACGATTCGATGCGCGGTAATCTGGCGCTTATGAACACCAATGCTGCTGCACCATCGCCCCTAAACCCTTTCCCCAATGCCGAACCGAGGTTTATGCCCCAGGTTTCCGAGCGGGTAAAAAACCTAATCAACCAAATGACGCCGGAAGAAAAAATTGCCCAAATTGTCAGCTTCTGGCCGGATCAAGGTGGCAATATTGTGGCCCCGATGGCGGACGAAATGGCGCCCAGCGGCACCCGTTCGCTCAAGGACATCACTGAGCATGGCCTGGGCCAATACACTCGGGTTTACGGCACGCGCCCGGTTGATCCGATTAAACGCGCGCAGTGGCTGTGGGATGAGCAGCGCCGCCTGAAGCGCGAAACTCGCCTGGGCATCCCCGCGCTGGTCCATGAGGAATGTCTGACCGGTTTTGCCGCGTGGCAGGCCGCATCGTTCCCCACCCCGCTGGCTTGGGGCGCCACTTTTGATCCGGAACTAATTAACCGCATGGGTCACTTAATTGGCGAATCAATGAAACAAGTGGGCGTGCATTTAGGTTTAGCCCCAGTTTTGGATGTTATTCGGGACCCACGGTGGGGCCGTACTGAAGAAGCAATTAGTGAAGACCCTTATTTAGTTGGCACCATTGCCACTAATTATGTAAAAGGTATGCAAAGTGCTGGCGTCCATGCCACCTTGAAACACTTTGTGGGTTATTCCGGTTCCAAAGCTGGGCGTAACCACGCTCCAGTTGAAGCTGGTCCGCGTGAAATACAAGATGTATTTTTACCACCTTTTGAAATGGCCGTTTTGGATGGCAATGTGCGTTCGGTGATGAATTCTTATACCGACGTAGATGGGTTACCTTGCGCGGCTAATGAATGGTTATTGACTGACGTATTGCGCGATAAATGGGGCTTTGATGGCACCGTAGTCGCGGACTATTTCGCTGTGGCTTTTTTGCAGAAAATGCACTCTGTGGCCGCCACAAAGGCCGATGCCGCCGCCCAAGCATTACAAGCTGGGTTGGACGTGGAACTGCCGGGCATGGATGCTTTCCCGGAACTTGCCGAGGCCGTGCGTAATGGCGAATTCGATGAGCGTTATTTGGACCGCGCCGTAATGCGCCACTTAGCGCAAAAAGAGGCTTTAGGTTTATTGGAACCTAATGCTTTTGAAGATGAGCCTCCAACCGAAATTGACTTGGATAGCCCAGCGCACCGTGCCGTTGCCAAACAAATTGCCGATGAATCAATTGTGTTGCTGAGTAATAACGGAATGCTGCCTTTATCCGGCCAGCCCACCAAAATCGCTTTAATCGGCCCCAACGCTGATAGCACGGCCGCTTTGCAAGGTTGTTACTCATTTGAGAATCACATTCTGGCGCACTTCCCCGATACCGAGCGTGGTTTTGAATTCCCCACCATTAAAGAATCTTTATCTAAAGCTAATGGCTGGGAAATCAATTACGTTAAAGGCTGCGAGGCTGAGGGAGATGACGTTTCCGGATTTGCCGAAGCCGTCCACGCCGCCGAAAATTCCGATCTCGCCATCGTGGTAGTAGGCGACCGGGCCGGTTTATTTGGGCGCGGCACCGTAGGTGAGGGTAACGATGCCGAAACGCTGGAGTTGCCTGGTGTGCAACGCCAACTGATCGAGGCGGTTCTCAGCACCGGAAAGCCAGTGATTGTCATCTTGACTGTGGGGCGACCATACGTAATTGACTGGATGCTCGATGGTGTGGAATTGGCCACCGGGCGCACTGCTGCCGCCAAACCTGACGCCGTTTTATTTGCGGCTTTCCCAGGTGAAGAAGGCGCCAATGCCATCACCGATGTGCTAACTGGCGCGGTTAACCCATCGGGCCGGCTGCCGATCTCCCTACCGCGCTCCACTGGGGCACAACCATACAGCTACTTGCACCCCATCCTTGGCGGTCCCTCGGCGGTGACTAGCACTGATACCACCCCGGTACGCCCCTTTGGCTTTGGCCTGAGCTACACCTCTTTTGCCTATTCAGATCTAGTTGTAGACAATGAGGTACCCACCAACGGCGCATTCACCGCTGCGGTTACCGTCACCAACACTGGCAAAGTTCCCGGCAGCGACATCGTGCAACTATATGGGCGCGACCTAGTTGCCTCCATCACCCGCCCGGTTGCTCAGATGCTCGGTTACGCCCGCGTTTCCCTAGACCCTGGCCAATCCAAGCGCGTCACATTCACGGTTCCAACCCAGCGTTTTGCCTTCTCCGATCGCACGATGACGCGCGTGGTGGAACCTGGTGAGGCCCAAGTTTGGGTAGCCAGTAACGCTGCCGTGCCTGAACTTGCCGACGCCACTGCCACTACGGGCGGCGTCATCAGGAGTTCCAAATCACACACTCGCGTAAAGATTCCGGGCACCACTACACCGCGTGCCACCGTCCATTTCACCGGCCCAGTTCACGCCATCACTAACGCCGACTCCCGCTGGGTCACCACCTCAATCAACTAGTTTTTATGCCCCCTTTCTGGCATAATAGATTTTGAGCCTTTGGCTGGGCCAGTCATTCGCAAGAGCAACCGACCCAGCCGCCAGTCTTACCTGTCTCGCTCGTTAAAGAGCTTGACCAAGGCTATTGCCGCTGCAATAGCTGTTGATAAGGCTGCTAAGGTGGACATGATTTCGTGGATCATTGTCTATCCTTCAGCTCAGTGCCAGGTCACTGCCTGGCCAGCCCCCGGCGGACATTCCCGCCGGGTTAACTGCATAGTAAGGGCCGCCTTGGACAAATGTTCGGGGCGGCCTTTACTGTTTTTGGGCGCTGTTTTACGGGCATTTGCCCCCCGATGGCGAACGGCTGTTCGTTTTTTGCGAACACGGGGGGTTAAGTCTTGCCGAGATGGGCGCGCCGGGGTATGTTGATTCGTGACCCTTTTGTTACCTAACGCGCTAGGGCCGCTTAGGCGCGGCTCAGCGCCCCAACTGGAGGCTAATTAACATGGCAAAAGCTGTCGGCATCGACCTCGGCACTACTAACTCTTGCGTGGCGTACCTAGAACCTGATGGTCAGGTTGACGTAATCGCTAACGCGGAAGGCGTACGCACTACCCCATCGGTGGTGGCCTTCTCCAAAAATGGCGAGGTTCTGGTAGGTGAGGTTGCCAAGCGCCAAGCCGTCACCAATGTGGACCGCACCATCAGCTCAGTAAAGCGCAATATGGGCACCACTTGGAACAAAGAGGTGGATGGCAAAAAGTACAACGCTCAAGAAATCAGCGCCCGTATTCTGCAGAAGTTGAAGGCTGATGCCGAGGCATTTTTAGGTGACAAGATCACCGATGCCGTAATCACCGTGCCTGCCTACTTCAACGATGCAGAACGCCAAGCCACTAAAGATGCTGGGCAAATCGCGGGTCTAAATGTGCTGCGCATCATCAATGAGCCCACCGCCGCCGCCGTGGCTTACGGCCTAGACAAGGGCAAGCAAGATGAGAAAATCTTAGTATTTGACCTGGGCGGCGGTACCTTTGACGTTACTCTTTTGGAAGTTGACAAAGAGGATGACAACACCACTATCCAGGTAATCGCGACTGCTGGTGACAACCGCTTGGGTGGCGATGACTGGGATGAGGCCATTGTGCAGTGGCTGATCAGCCAAGTTAAAAACAAAGATGGCGTAGACCTGTCTAAAGACAAGATCGCTTTGCAACGTTTGAAAGAAGCCGCTGAGACCGCCAAGAAAGAGCTGTCCACGGCTAACGAAGCCAACATCACCATGCAGTACGTGTCCATGGGTGAAAACGGCCCCATCCACTTGGATGAGAAACTATCGCGCGCCAAGTTCCAAGAACTAACTAAAGATCTGCTGGAACGCACCCGCAAGCCGTTTGAGAACGTTTTGAAAGATGCTGGCGTTAAAGTCGGCGACTTGGACCAAGTAGTACTGGTGGGCGGTTCAACCCGTATGCCTGCCGTTTATGACCTGGTGAAAGAGCTAACCGGCAAAGAGCCGAACAAAACGGTAAACCCTGATGAGGTAGTTGCGGTGGGTGCTGCGCACCAAGCTGGTCAGCTCAAGGGCGATCGCAATGACTTATTGCTGATTGACGTTACTCCGCTTTCGCTTGGTATTGAAACCAAGGGTGGCGTGATGACCAAGATGATTGAGCGCAACACGGCCATCCCCACCAAGAAGTCTGAAATCTTCTCAACTGCGGAAGACAACCAACCTTCAGTGGCGATTCAGGTTTACCAGGGCGAGCGCGAGTTCACTCGGGACAACAAGCTGCTCGGCAACTTTGAATTGACCGGTATTGCTCCAGCTCCGCGCGGCCTGCCTCAAATTGAGGTTACCTTTGACATTGATGCCAACGGTATTGTGCACGTAACCGCCAAAGATAAGGGCACCGGTAAGGAGCAATCTGTGAAAATCACTGGTGGCTCGGCGCTCAGCAAAGATGAAATTGACCGCATGGTTAAAGATGCTGAAGCTCACGCCGCTGAAGATAAGCAGCGCCGCGAAGAGGCCGAAACCCGCAACCAAGCTGAGGCATTTGCCTATGCCATGGACAAGCAAATTGCTGACAACAAAGACAAGCTGCCTAGCTCCGTAGTGGAAACTGTGGAAGCTGACATCAAGGCCGTGAAGGATGCCCTAGAGGGTACCGACGCTGCCGCCGTTAAGTCCGCTTTTGAGAAGCTGCAAACCAGTTCGCAAGAAATCGGTAAAGCGCTGTACGAGTCCAGCCAGGCTGAGACTGCTGCTTCGGAACCTTCCGGCAACTCCGAAGATCACACCGGTGGCGATGATGACGATGTAGTTGACGCCGAGGTAGTCGACTAACAGCTTAACTGGGTAAGTGAGCGGTCTGTCCCTGCGGTTTAGCTACAAGAAACCATGGGCCAGATCGCTCACTCTTACCCGTAATCCCGCGACTTACGTATTTATAAAAAGGATAAAAAATGACCGACGATCCGAACACCGGTGAAGCCCAAGCGGCCAACAACATGTCCGATGCCGAGGTGAACGCCCGGATTGAAGGTTTGGATTTTGTGCCAACGGCTGATGATTTTGAATCAGATGAAGCCGCCGAAGGGGCTGCCGCTGCAGCGGCTGCGGGAGTACCGGGCGGTGCAACTGCTGTGGGTGAAGATACCGCTGCTGCCTTAGCTGCGGCCAAAGCGGAAGCAGCGAAAAACCTAGAGAGTTATCAACGCAGCCAAGCTGATTATATTAACTTGCGTAACCGCACCACCAAACAACTGGAAACCGCCCGCGCTGACGGGCGCGAAGATGTATTGCGGGCTTTGATGCCGGTTTTGGACCAAATTGAACGTGCCCGTAGCCATGATGAGTTACAAGGCCCGATGGTGGCCATCGCGCAACAAATTGATGACAGCCTAGGTCGCATGGGCTTTAAGCGTTTCGGTTCCGTTGGTGATGAGTTTGACCCGAACCACCACGAGGCTTTGATGCACCGCACCAGTGCGGATGCCGAAAGGGAAACTGTAGAACACGTTATTGACCCCGGTTACCTCAACGGGGAAAAGGTTGTGCGCCCCGCCAAGGTTGGCGTAGTAGGGCCGGAGTAGGATTAACCCGTGGCGGCACAGGATTGGATCGAAAAAGACTTCTATAAAGAACTCGGCGTGGAAAAAACTGCCGATGAAGCTGAGATCAAGAAGTCTTATCGCAAGCTAGCGCGCAAATACCACCCCGACCAAAACCAGGGTGATGCCAAAGCCGAAGCGAAATTCAAATCAATCTCGGAAGCGTACTCGGTGCTGTCCGATAAGGCCCAACGTGAAGAATATGACCAAATTCGCGCTTATGCAGGCGGCGGAGCTAGGTTCGCCGGTGGCGGCGGAGGCGCCGGGGCTAGTTACGAAGACTTGTTTGGCGGTATGAACTTTGGCGGCTCCACGCGCCGCCGCAGTTCCAACCCGTATTCCGGCATCAACTTAGATGACCTGTTTGGGTTTGGCGGCTCCAGCTTCGACAGCCAATTTGGCCGGTATGAAGATCAAATCCGCACTGGTCAGCGTGGGGGTCAATCACGGACCCGCTTGGATCAACCTGGCCAAGATATTCAAGCCGAAATCACCCTGCCATTCCGTACGGCAGTCGAAGGCGACACAGTTGAGTTCCAAGTCGGTAGCAAAACTGTTAAAACCCGCATTCCGGCGGGCACTAAAGATGGCGCCACGCTCAAATTGCGTGGTAAAGGCCACCCGAGTACGGGCAGCGGCCCGGCCGGTGACTTAATGCTCACCGTTAATGTGGGTAAGCACCCGGTTTACTCACTTTCTGGCCGCAACTTGAAACTTACCGTTCCAGTTACTTTCCCGGAGGCAGCGGCAGGGGCCACCATTGACGTGCCTAAGCTAGACGGGAGCACGGTTAAAGTTCGCATCCCCGCCGGTACGCCATCGGGCCGTACCCTACGCGTGAAGGGCGCAGGCGTGGCCACCCCCACCGTTACCGGCGACATGCTAGTTACGGTCAACGTGGTAGTACCGGATCACCTCAATGAAGAGGCCAAAGAGGCCCTCGCTAAATTCGAAAAAGCAGTAGGCGAACAAAACCCCCGCGAGCAGCTAATTAAAGACGCGCTCAAATAACGTTGATTCAACCGCGAACGTTCTTGAGATTCTGCGCTCTTCGTCGCGATGCTCCTAGCCGCAGAATGACGAAAGTAAGAACACCGCTTTAGTCGCGTTTGTTTGGGATGAGCGACAAGGCGGAGTGTAGCTGAGTGGCCCCGGTGTGCCCTGTGCGCCGCTAATCCGGCACAGTGGCCATGAGCGGGAACGATAACGCAGCCAATCGCTGGAATTAGTCGACGATAATCGTTGGCTAATTTTAGTGAGTGGCAAGGCAGAGGTGCCCGCCGCCTACGGTGGTAGGCAAGGGCACCGATAACACAGCCAATCGCTGAAATTAGTCGACGATTCCGTACAGGCGGTCGCCAGCATCGCCCAAACCCGGGACTATATAAGCCTTTTCGTTCAGGCGCTCATCTACGGCCGCCACCACAACTTTGACATCAGCACGGCCTTTAGTGCCTTCTTCAATGCACTTAATGCCCTCGGGTGCGGCCAAGAGGCAAACGCACGTGATGTCGGATGCCCCCCGCGCCGTGGCATAGTTGATCGCAGCGAGCAGCGAGCCGCCAGTGGCCAGCATCGGATCCAGCAAAAATACCTGGCGGCCAGTTAAGTCTTCCGGCATGCGCTCGGCGTACGTTACCGCCTCAAACGTGGTTTCATCGCGGCGCAAACCTAAGAATCCGATTTCCGCCTCGGGCAAAAGGCGCATCATGCCATCGAGCATGCCCAAACCAGCGCGCAGAATGGGAATAACTACCGGATGAGGTTCGGCAATTCGCACGCCCATGGTGGTGGTGACGGGAGTTACCACCGAGCGCGGTTCCACGCGGATATCACCCGTGGCCTCATACGCCAGCAGCGTTACCAACTCATCTACCAGCAAACGGAACAGTTGCGACGGGGTTTCTTGGTCGCGCAGCACGGTAACTTTGTGGTTAATAAGCGGATGGTTGGCCACATGTAAACGCATAGCCTAAGTTTAACTTGTGCCGCAGACATTCCCGGATTCGCCATTGGGCAATGCCCTGCTGCTCATAAATGGCATAGCTGCCACATCGGGCACTAACCAATTCCCGGCAGGCAATTTGGCCCAGCGCCAGGCAACGTGGGAAGCGATTATGCGCTTGGCCCTCAGCGAGGCCCAGGTGGCGGCGCGGCACGATGACGTACCCGTCGGCGCCATCATCGTCGGCCCAAATGGAACCCTGCTGGCTGCTGGCCACAATATGCGTGAACAAACTGGCGACCCCACGGCCCATGCCGAAATCTTGGCGATTCAAGCGGCGGCGCGGCGCCTCAATGAGGTGGCACCTAAAAAAGAATGGCGGTTAACCGGCTGCACCATCGTAGTTACCTTAGAACCCTGTGCCATGTGTGCCGGGGCCATACTGGCCGCCCGCGCCGCCCGCATCGTGTTCGGCGCCTGGGACCCCAAAGCTGGCGCCTGCGGTTCCGTTTGGGATCTGGTGCGCGATGCCGCAGCCCTGCACCAGCTAGAAGTGATCCCCAACATCCTGGCCCCAGAATCAGAAACCCTGCTAAAACAATTCTTTGCCACAAAACGTTAATTCGACTAAAAGCCACCCGTTTACAACGTATTACATGTCATCGACCAAAAACATCAAACGCAAAAAATAAATCCGGGGTACAACCCGGATTAATTTTGTGCGGTGACGGCGGGATTTGAACCCGCGGAGGCTTTGACACCTCACAACATTTCGAGTGTTGCACCTTCGGCCGCTCGGACACGTCACCATTTGCAGAGCTAGAGCCTAGCATATGTTATTGAGTAGATTGCGGGGTGGCGGTGACGGCGACTCTACTTTTGGCACGGCGCACGCGCCGTAGCGTGAACCCGCGGAGGCTTTGACACGTCACAACATTTAGGGTTGCGAGTCGCACCAGAGGTGCGCAGTTAGTACAGTGGCCGCTCGGACACGCCACCAATTTTTCGAATTAGTTATTAAGTGACGATGGCGGCAGAAACAGCGCGGAAGCGCGCTACGTCGCACCGCAGGTGCGCCAAGAAATATCACCTTCGAGCGGCTTTGTGCTTATTTCAATAAGTACAAAGCTCTGCGCGCTCGAAGGGATTCGAACCCCCAACCTTCTGATCCGTAGTCAGATGCTCTATCCGTTGAGCTACGAGCGCAGGGTAGTCGCTTCAGAGCGACCAGTGCGGATATTAACTGCGAGTAACTAGCTTACACGGTTTTTCAGCGTTGGCAAATGAGCCGGTCACAGCGCGACGAGATAGCGGATAACGGCACTAAAATTATTGGTCAAGCGCCTTTGGCGCGCTTTTGTCCCTGGGTGCGGGTAAGTTTCGGGGTGCAAGCTTTATGAGTTGTGTCACGTTCGATGCTGCATCGTCGTGCCGCATCATCGTGCATAGCTAAAGACAAACGATACGAAAGAGGGACAAATGCCCATCGCAACCCCAGAGGTTTACCAAGAGATGCTCAAGCGCGCCAAGGCAGGCAAGTTCGCCTACCCAGCCGTGAACATCACCTCATCTTCCACCATCACCGCCGCGATCCAGGGCTTTGCCGATGCCAAATCTGACGGTATCATCCAGGTTTCCGTGGGCGGCGCTGAATACGCCTCCGGCAGCACCATCAAAGATCGCATTGCTGGCACGCTGGCCCTGGCCGCTTACGCGCAGCAGGTAGCCAAAAACTACCCCGTGAACATCGCCCTGCACACTGACCACTGCGTGGAAAAGAACCTGGAAAGCTGGGTTATCCCGCTGCTGGAGTTGGAAGCTGAGCAAGTAGCGCGCGGCGAGAACCCCACCTTTGTGTCCCACATGTTTGATGGCTCGGACATCCCGCTGGACCACAACCTTGAGGTAGCCAAGAAGCTGCTGGAAATGTCCAAGAAGGCTAACACCGTCCTTGAGATTGAGGTTGGCGTAGTGGGCGGCGAAGAGGACGGCCACGTGGCTGAAATCAACGAGAAGCTGTACACCACTGCTGAAGATGGCCTGCAAACCGTTAAGGAACTGGGCCTGCCTGAAGAAGACGGCAAGGTGCGCTATATGACCGCGCTGACCTTCGGTAACGTACACGGCGTGTACAAGCCTGGTGCTGTTAAGCTGCGCCCCGGCATTCTGAAAGACATTCAAGATGAAGTTGGCGCCAAAGTTGGCGAAAAGGATCCCTTCTACCTGGTGTTCCACGGTGGCTCGGGCTCTACCCCGGAAGAAATTTCCGAGGCAGTTGACAACGGCGTGATCAAGATGAACATTGACACCGACACCCAATACGCCTACACCCGCCCCGTAGTTGACCACATGTTCAAGAACTACGACGGCGTGATCAAGGCCGATGGCGAAGTTGGCAACAAGAAGGCTTATGACCCCCGCGCTTGGTCCAAGGCTGGCGAGGCTGGAATGGCGGCTCGCATTGCTGAGGCTTGCGAAGAGCTGCGTTCGGCTGGCCACTCCATGATTTCTGGTAGCTAATTCTTAGCTGCACGATTACACAACGTCATCCTGCGGCAAAGAGTGTAACGACGCTGAGCGCAGGACCTCTAAGACTTACTCACTAGTTTGCGAGGTTCTGCGCTCTGCGCATGTTTCAACATGCTTGCCGCAGAATGACATTTCTATTTAACTACCCAAATTACTAAGAAGGTTTTGCATTATGCCCGCTGTTGTTCTAATTGGTGCCCAATGGGGCGATGAGGGCAAAGGTAAAGCTACTGACTTATTGGGTGATCAAGTTGATTACGTGGTTAAATTCAACGGTGGCAATAACGCTGGCCATACGGTAGTAATTGGCACCGAAAAATACGCACTTCACTTATTGCCTTCCGGTATTTTAAGCCCCGGCGTGGTGCCAGTTATTGGCAATGGCGTGGTAATTGATTTAGATGTGTTGTTTGAAGAATTGGATTTGCTTCAATCACGCGGCATTGATACTTCAAAGTTGTTAATTAGCTCCCAAGCCCACGTAATTACTCGCTACCACCGCATTATTGACCAAGTCACTGAGCGTTTTTTGGGCGCCCGCAAAATTGGTACTACCGGGCGCGGCATCGGGCCAGCTTATGCGGATAAAATCAACCGCTTGGGGATTAGGGTGGCGGATTTATTTGATGAAAAAATTTTGCGCGCTAAAGTACATGGCGCGTTAGATCAGAAAAACCCATTACTGGTTAAGCAATATAACCGGGCCGCGATCGATGCCGATGCGATTACTGACGCCTTATTGCTGGCTGCTGAACGCTTGCGCCCGATGGTGGCAAATACTCCCTTAGTTCTGAATAACGCCCTAGATGACGGCAAGGTAGTGCTATTTGAGGGCGGCCAGGCCACCATGCTCGATGTAGACCATGGCACCTACCCCTTTGTGACCTCATCGAACGCTACCGCTGGCGGCGCTGTGACTGGCTCTGGTATTGGGCCGACCCGGATTGATGGCGTAATTGGGGTAATTAAGGCTTACACCACGCGCGTGGGGGAGGGTCCGTTCCCTACAGAATTGCACGATGCTGATGGCGAATACCTACGGGCCACTGGCCATGAATATGGCGTTACTACGGGGCGGCCCAGGCGTTGTGGTTGGTACGATGCCGTAATTGCGCGTTATTCATCTCGCATTAATGGCTTAACTGATTTGCTGGTTACCAAATTGGATGTATTAACTGGTTTGGAAAAGATTCCAGTTTGTGTGGCTTATGATGTTGATGGTGTGCGCTTTGATGAAATGCCAGATAATCAATCTGATTTTCACCATGCAGTTCCCATTTATGAATACTTACCTGGTTGGACTGAAGACATAACCAGCGCCCGCACCCTGGCTGAATTACCCGAAAATGCCCGCAAATACATGGAATACCTGGAAAAGATTTCCGGTTGCCGCATTTCGGCTATCGGGGTTGGTCCCGAACGCGATCAAATCATCAAAATCCATGACCTGATCCCCAGCTAATAGCAAGTCTAGATTCTGCGTTCTGCGTGCGCTCGGCTACGCCGCCCGCACTTGCCGCAGAATGACAAACCGTCACCCTGCGGCAAGGAGCGAAGCGAGGAAGGTCGCAGGGTCTCCTAAGCGGAGTAAGCCTGATACCAATCTTTAAGGGCAGTAATGGCTTCATCTTCGGACATGGGGCCGTTTTCCATGCGTAGGGCCAACATATGTTTGTAAGCTTCCCCAACAATTCGGCCCGGCTTTATTCCCAGAATTTGCATAATTTGGTTACCGTCTAAATCAGGGCGGATCGCATCAATTTCTTCTTGCAAACGTAATGCGGCAATGCGATGTTCTAATTCATCATAACTTTGCCAAAGTTGGGTAGCTTTTCGCAAATTACGTGTGGTGCAATCAGCGCGCGTTAACATATGCAAACGGTCTAATAACGGCCCGGCATCAGTTACATAACGCCGCACCGCACTATCGGTCCATTCGCCTTTACCATAACCATGGAACCGCAAATGCAATTCAATTAAGCGGCACACATCATTAGTGGTGACTTTATCGTATTTAAGGGCTTTCATGCGTTTACGGATGATACGCGCACCCACCACATCATGCCCATGGAAACTTACCCCGCCACCTTTCTCAAACCGCCGGGTGGCAGGTTTACCAGCATCGTGCAAAATGGCAGCTAAGCGTAATACTAAATCCGGGTACGGTACTGGGCCGGTAGCATCAGTTTCTTGTTCAATCGCTTGGTTAAGTACTTGCAACGAGTGCCGGTAAACATCTTTATGCCGGTGGTGCTCGTCAATTTCTAACTGCAATGCTGGTAACTCTGGCAAAAAGTAATTAGCCAACTCGCTGTCTACCAAAACCTCTAAGCCTTTAGCCGGGTTATCAGAAAGCATCAGTTTATTAAATTCAGCCTGAATCCGTTCCGCTGACACAATCGAAAGCCGCGAACCCATTTCGCAAAACGCCGCAAAGGTAGTTGGTTCGATGCCGAAACCTAATTGGGCAGCAAAACGCGCAGCTCGCATCATACGCAACGGGTCATCACTAAATGATTGTTCTGGGGTAACCGGGGTGCGGATTACCTTTTTAGCCAAATCATTGATCCCCCCAAAGGGATCAACAAAGGCTAAACTAGGCACCCTAATTGCCATGGCATTAATTGTGAAATCCCGCCGGGATAAATCACCATCTAGGGTTTTGCCAAAAACTACTTCAGGCTTGCGCGAATCCGGGTCATATTCATCGCTGCGATAAGTAGTAATCTCAACTACCACATCAACTAGAGAAGCGGTTTCACCATCGGGCACACTGGCGCCATCGAACAAGGTTTCACCATCGGGCATCCCAGCCGATACCGCGGAAACCCGCTTACGCGCCCCGATGGTGCCAAATTCTTTGCCGATATCCCACACCATCGTGGACCACCGCCGCAATAAGCGTTCCGTTTCAGCGGGCGGGGCCGAAGTGGCAAAATCTAGGTCCGAACTGGGGCGCCCCAACAACATATCGCGCACCGTGCCGCCCACTAAAGCCAATTCATAGTTGGCGGCGGCAAACAATTCACCAAGTTCCACCGCTACCGGTTGTACGTGGCCCAATTTAGCCAGCAATGCCATCCCCTCGCCTGCGTGCTTACCCACTCCGCTCATAGTCACACCCCCAACCATATTCACACCACAAACATTTTCACACCCGCAACATTTTCACAAAGCCTATTGTTGCCTATTTACGCAGGCTTGGCCTCCCGCTGGCTGCGCCATCGGGCAAAAGCGCCTGTGCGCTTCGCCCCCTGCCTTCGCTGCTGCTCGGTCTGCGCCCAAACTGACACTTGGGGGTTGGCCCGCGCAGGCTTGGCCTCCCGCTGCCGCTTGGTCTGCGCCCTGAAACGTGTTTACTAAAGCCGAAACCCCCACTTTGTCGCCCCCGCCCGGTACGCTGGCAACATGGCTGCAGCACGGGCAAAAGATGGGGACGCTTCGGCGCGCCCACTTCCGCCTGGGGGTAGCCCACTGCGGGTTGACCCTACGCGCTTGCGCCGCGTCACGGGTGATAAAAAAGAAGGCGGGGTGTTCCGCTCCCTGCCGCCTAATATGCTGCCCGGTACGCACCTGCCCATCATTGAAGAAACTTCCGCTGGGGGCGTTGTGGTGCGCCCACCTGAAGGTGATGAGACTGAACCTCAAGTGGCGGTAATCACCCGGCGCAACCGGGCGGGACGCTTGGAATGGTGCTTGCCTAAAGGCCACTTGGAAGGCGCGGAAACCCCGGAAGAAGCGGCAATCCGTGAGGTTTTTGAAGAAACCGGTATTCAAAGCGAAATTCGCAAACGTTTAGGTATGATTGATTACTGGTTTAGTGGCGATAGCCGCCGCGTGCATAAAATTGTGCATCACTTTTTATTGCGCATGACTGGCGGTTTTTTGACTGTTGAAGGTGACCCCGACCAAGAACCAGAAGATGTATTTTGGATTCCGTTATCCAAAGTTGCGACCCGGTTGTCATACCCCAACGAGCAAAAACTTGGCACGGTCGCAGTGCATCTATTGCAAGAACAACCAGAATTGTTGTTGGGTGATAGCGGTAGTAACGATGGGTAAAAACCGGCTACCCACCATTTCGTTGCTGTTTAGTGCAATTTTGACCCTGGCTTTATTTGTCGGGTCTTTTTTGTTTTCCCCGCTAGGTTTATCATTTAATTTCCCTTTCGTTTCGGCATTCTTAACAGCCGGAGCCGCAGATTACGAACCTGCTTTTACCGGCTGGGCGGGTCCGGTATTCCCCAGTTTCAATAACATACCGGAATCAGCATTTAGTAACCCTGCGGGCGAAAATCTAATAACCAACAATATACCTGCCGACAACCTAGGGGTAACTGGTTTAAATCACAATGATGAAAATTCCATGCTTACCCTGTTCGCCATCCAACCCCCAATCGCCCGCCCAGGTGACGATGTTTCGGTAGCCGTGCGGGTAACTAATACCACTAACGAACTAATCGCAAATTACGCCGTGGCTTTGCGATTATCCACCCAAATTATTAGTACCCGTAGTGGTTTGGAATCTTGGATAAATGAAGAAGTTGAAATACCTACCAATTTAGTAGTAGATGAGGTAGTACCAGAATTATTACCTGGTTCGGCAGCGGAATTCGTTTTCCGTATCCCGGCTGGTGAATTCCATGATTTACGCACCACCCGTGGCCCGCGCCCGATGGCGATTACCTTAATTGATGATAATGGCGCCGTTGCTGATCAACTAAATACCGTTTTTATTTGGGACCCGGGTGCAGGCGGCATTGGAACGGGCACCACCACCCGGCCTGGCACGGTTAATGCGCCACCGCCGCCGTTGCGGTTGTCGTTTATTGCCCCAGTAACCGGTGCCCTAATTACCCCCAGTCAAATGGATTTTGCCCTAAATCTCGGCCCGGATAGCGAACTACGTGATTTACCGTTGCTTACGGCCGAAAGCGGGCGCTTAACCAACATCGTCGATGCGGCTACCCAAGCTGGCACTATTACCGGCAACCATGAGGCTTTGACCCTGGTTGTTGATCCGGCTTTGGTGGCCTTGGCTGGGAACACCAATGGTGATGATAGCCCTCCAGTGTGGATAGAGCGCTTAAACTTGGCCGCAGAACAAGGGGCTCGGATCCACCCACTGCCACCTTTTGACCCAGACTTAGCGGCTTTAGCCCACGCGAATGTTTCTAGTGCGGAATTTCATATTGCCACCAACGCTAATTTGCCCACTGATTGGCAACAGCCAGCTAATTGGCACGCCCCTATTGCCTGGCCGGTAGATTGGTTAATTCCCGATGTAGTAACCGCTAGGGCAGCAGCGAATGAATTCGATTTGTTTTTGGTTCCCGCCGGAATGCGGGCGCGTTGGGGCACTACTAGTGGCGTGGCAACTTTTCCCGGCGAAAACCATAATATCACTATGTTGGTTAATGATGACCGGTTAGCTGCTTCATTTTATGGAGCCACCGATACGCATTCGATTGGGTTCCGGGATTTAACCGATAAATTACAACAATTTTTAGCAGAATTAACAATCATAATTGATCAAACTCCCGAATCCCCACCGCATTTATTAGTGGCCTTACCCCGGGATTGGGATCCCAACCTGAACGCAACTCAAACTGTTTTTGAAACGCTAAATCAAATTGATTGGATAAGCATTTTATCAGTTAACACTTTGGTTAATAGCCCCGTACCACAAGTTGATCGGTTTGAGCTACCGCACTTTAGGGTACACCCCGGCGAGTTACCGCCTTCGGACGTGCAACGTTTAGTGGCGGCCCGTTATCATTTAGAAAGTTACATTTCGGCGGCTACTGAACCCGATAAGTTAATTAGCCAAGCTGAGCCGGTGTTGATGTTACCTCTTTCAGTTTCGTGGCGGGAATATTATTTAGCTAATCGCATCTTGGCAGAAAACTCAAATACCGATACACCAAACCAAAACTTAACGGACAATAACTTAACTAGCCAAGATATTTCAGCAATCCGTTCTCAAATGGTTGAAGCTAGCTTAAATAGTTCAACCCTAACTGCTGGCTCAATGGAAATCACAGCCACCGGTTTAACAATTATTTCAGATACCGGCTCAATTCCGCTTAACATTCACAACAATTTACCGTCCGATGCGGTAGTGCGGGTGGTTTTAACACCCCAAGATTCGCGCCTATTGGTTGAAAATCAACCACTAATTCCGATCGCGGCAGGTTCCACTCAGTTGGTTTACGTACCAGTTACCGCCATTGCCAGTGGCGACATGTTGGTCAGCGTAGAAATCCAAGCCGAAAACGGTGCTGTCATCACCCAGGCGCAAGATTTAGAATTACGCATTAGGGCTGGTTGGGAAACGTTTTCCACCGGGGTATTTGCCATTCTATTAGGTGTGCTGTTTGTGACCGGCATCGTGCGCACAGTAAACACGCGCCAAAAACGTGGTAAAGCTCCCACTCGTACCTCCGCAACCACGGTGGGCGATCCACTAATTTTGGACCGCTCGTAGTTAAGATAGCTCGGAACTAAACGATTTTATGGATAGAAAATTTTGGAGGCCCCGGTGCCTAAACTGAAAACCTCTGCCCCTGCCGCCATTGGGGCTGGCTATAAACTAATTGACCGCTACCAACTGGCGCAGCCGTTCCACACGGACATGGCCGATGTGGAAGCGTGGAACGCAATTGACTTTGCCCTAGACCGCCCGGTTAGCGTGCTTTTGCTTGATGGCCCGGCGGCCGAAGCAGGTGCGGAAGCGGCTCGGCGAGCCGCGTTATTGAACGATAGCCGTTTGACCAAAATCATTGATGTGGGCACCATCGAACAGACTGGCACTAGGCAACCTGGCGGTACTGGGCGCCACTATATCGTTACCGAACCGATTGCTGGCCCCACTTTAGAAGATTTAGTAACAGAGTTACCACTTGACCCGGCCACCACCCGCTCCATCATCGGGGAGTTAGCTTTAGCGCTCGATGCCGCTGATCAGCGCGGTTTGCACCACGTGGCGGTCCGCCCTAGTGCCGTGCGGGTCAATAATGGGCGGGTGATGTTAACTGGTTTGGGGCTCGATGCCGAACTAGGGGCCACCCCGGCCGATTTGGGCAGCAGTGAACAGTACGATGCCCAAGCTTTGGCAGCATTGGCTTATTACAGTTTGACTGGTTATTGGCCCCTGCCTTTGCCCGCCGGGGAATGGCGCCGCAGTGATGCGCCCGCGTTACCACCGGCGCCGCGTACCCCATCGGGCACTGTGGTGCCACTGCGCGAATTAGTGCCTGGCGGCGACCCATCCCTGTTGGACTTAGCTGATCGAGCGTTTGGAGACCCGGAAGGTTCACATCTGCGTGCGCCACATGCCGTGGCTGCAGCGTTGCGGCCCTGGGGAGCTTTAGCTGTGGAACCGGTAACCCACCCGGCAGTGCCAACCGGCCATCCTGTTACGGGCGGCCACCCCCTCGTCACCGCTGGCCATAGTGCACCGGGGCGCAAGTCCGTAATACCCGGCGTGGGTCACGGGGAGGCTCATCTCAAAACCGGACGTATCCCCCGGGCAGGCAAGCAGTTTACTACGGTGGTGCCCGATGATGAGCCGCTACACATCCGCCCAGTTGAGGTTTTGGATCAGGTAGTTGCTGGTCAGGTGCCGCGCCCGGTTTACCATGCTCCGCGCCCGCCTAAACCCCGTGGGGTGCGCGCTACGCCAATTGTGTTGGGTTTAGGTTTGGCAGCTCTGGCTTCCAGCGGTGCCTGGGCAGCGCATAATGTGATTTCGCCCTTTATTGACCCGCCAGTGGTGATCCACACCATCGAACCAGAACCCCCAGTATATACCGCTGCGCCCGGTTATCAGCCCGATGGGACACCGTTACCGCCCCCGCCCGCGCCGGTGGAGATTCACCCAGTAGTCGCTGGCGGCGAAGTAGTGGACCCGTATGGCGATGGTGAACGTGCGGTCAATGCTGCCTCAGTTACCGATGGCGACCCCTCCACTTTCTGGTACACCTACACTTATGCCACCCCAGAATTTGGCGGGTTAAAGCCTGGTGTCGGCTTCCTTTTGACTTTGCAACAAGAAGCACCAGTAAACTCAGTTACGCTTTACGCCAATGGCCACGGTGGCAAATTTGAAGTACGTAACACCACCGCTGATGATCCGGCAGGTGGGCAATTATTGGGCACCGGCGAGTTCGGCAGCGAAACTACGGTAGATTTTGGCGGCGAAGTTGAACTTGATTCGATGATGATTTGGATTACCGGCCTGCCGCAATTGCCTGATGGCCGCTACCGTTTGGAACTTAGAGAGGTAACCCTGCGCTAATGGGTATTGATTTTAACTTAACCCCTGCTGTTTCTCTTGACGCTCTGGGGGTGGCTGGCGCTGACGCAGTCAACTCTGTGGGTGATAACGCCGAACGCCGCCATTCTCAAGTGTTGGTGATTGGTTCGGGTCCGGCTGGTTATACTGCTGCCATTTACGCTGCCCGGGCTGGCTTTGCCCCCATCGTCATTGCTGGGGCTATCACGGCTGGTGGGGCCCTAATGAATACCACCGAGGTAGAAAACTACCCAGGGTTCCCAGAAGGCGTGCTGGGTCCCGATTTAATGGCCAAAATGCAAGAGCAAGCCGAGAAATTTGGTGCTTTGGTAGTTTGGGATGATGTCGAAACTTTTGACCTGTTGGCTACCCCCAAATCCGTAACTACCGCCATGGGCGACACCTACACCGGTGATACGGTTATCTTGGCTACGGGGTCTGAATACCGCAAACTGGATGTGCCCGGGGAACGCGAACTGTCCGGTCGCGGCGTTTCTTATTGCGCCACTTGTGACGGGTTCTTCTTCAAAGACCAGCATATAGTTGTGGTAGGCGGCGGAGACTCCGCGATGGAAGAAGCCAACTTCTTATCGCGTTTTGCCTCGCGGGTTACCGTAATCCACCGGCGCGATGCGCTGCGGGCTTCAGCGATCATGGCGCAACGCGCTACTGAGAATCCTAAGATTGATTTCTTGTGGAATTCAGCCGTGGAATCCATTAACGATGGTGCTGACGGGAAAATGGCATCTGTTACCGTTAAGAACGTCGGTGACGGCTCGGTCACGGAATTACCAGCTACGGGTCTTTTTGTTGCCATCGGGCATGAGCCCCGCTCCAAAGGCTTTGCTTCCCAAATTAACTTGGACGATGGCGGTTATGTTCTGGTTGAGGGGCGTTCCACCCGAACCAATGTCCCTGGGGTTTTCGCTTGCGGCGACGTGGTGGACCACACCTACCAACAGGCCATCACCGCCGCAGGGTCGGGGTGTGCGGCAGCACTTGACGCCCAAGCCTACCTAGAGCATATTCGGCCCGTTTAAGCCCGTCTGCGGCGTTGTCGCACCCGCTCATGGAGTCTTCCTCCAATTCACTCATGCTCCGCCTGGCATCCAAACTTAACCGCGCACGAATATTCCGATCCTTCCGGCCCGTTTAA
>Ga0268261_10000153_pt1 | contig 42851 bp, 40 predicted proteins | sample TergutNc150P1_FD_190353 | JGI IMG/M metagenome (GOLD analysis project Ga0268261, IMG submission 190353) | Nasutitermes corniger P1 segment gut microbial community from laboratory colony in Florida, USA - Nc150 P1 (SPAdes) (version 2) | ecosystem: Host-associated > Arthropoda: Insects >... | reverse complement strand
GGGCCACTGGAGCTTGCCGATTTCGAGCCGCTTATATAAAAGCAGGAAGCCGTCGCCGTCATAGTAAAGTGCTTTGAATCGGTCTTTGCGGTTCCCACAAAACAAGAAGATGGCATCATCGAACAAATCCAGGCTGTATTGGCCTGCAACCAATGCGCAAAGTCCGTCGATGCCCCGCCTTAGGTCGGTCTTCCCGGTGCAGATGAAAATATTTTTGACACGGCTGTAGTCAACGAGCATGTTTCGCAGCCTCCTTCAAAACCGATTGGAGAATGCGCTCGTCAACATGGTTGTAAAAGCTGGCCTCAAAGTCTTTGACCTTAATCCTGCAACCCAGTTGTTTGGGATGGGCGGGCTTTCGGTTTGCATCGTCCTTTAGCTCTATGGGGACAATGGATTGCTTGTCTTTGATCATAAAAATCAGCCTCCTGTCTTGGTACCCTAATTATACCGTGACTGAAAGCTGGATTCTATTCGTGTTGTTATTTGACGCTTACTGTTGATTGAGAGGGGGGATTGTTATGGGACAAAATAAATGCCAGTGCGGGGGAAATAATAATTGTAACCTGAATTCCTCAAATTTAGTGTAGTACTGTAAGCGGGTCATAACAGACCGTATATGAAAATTGCGACAAGGATGGTAAAATTAATCCATCAGCCTTGTCGCTTTTATTATTAAACGCATGTTCTTGCACAAACCTCCTGGACTGACATGGACCAGGGGAAGTATTTGGCCAGTGTTTCCTGGGACCTTGGCTTATCCTCGTTGGGCAGTCTTTCCAACAGATGGGCAAGGTATAGCTGCGGGTCAAGCCCGTTGGCTTTTGCGGATTCCACCAGCGTGTAAAATACCGCATTGGCTTCCGCGCCTTCCTCGCTTTGGGAGAACCCCATTTTTCACGAGCTCCAGCCGGAGTGCCTCGTGGAGGGGAAGCAGCCAGTCTCGGGAACATATGTTGAGCCACCCAGCCATGCGCCTGCGCTCGATTCTGAAACCGCTCTGCTTCCAGTCCCTGGACTGCCGGTATAAAGGGAGCCCCATATCGAACTTTTGATAAGCGATCCGGGCAATCAGCGAAGGGGTCGCCACGCTTCTTTGAACCGGGAGCTTTGGCGGGGCTGCTTGGGCAAATGGCTGGGATTCGATTGAATCATCATGGCAGCTGCATTTTCTGGTTTCTACGTACAGATCCTCTCGCACCAACCGTGCGGGGATGAAGCGGACCTGGGACCGGATGAATTTCTTTCCTGTGGGGGTCATTTCCTGGCCGCAGCTTTCGCACATGGCCTCATTTTCGGACAATGCAATCAGGGTGTCCACGGAATCCAGGTGCTCCATGGAAGCGGATTTATGCCCTTTGGGGCGGGGCCGAGGACGCGCACCCTGCACATCCTTTGCCTGCTTTTTTCCATTTCCCTCTAGCCGGGCATTCTTCTTTGGGGTCTTCTCGCTGGAAGTCCCATACCGTTTTCTCAAAAGTGATTCGACCTGCTCATTCAAATGCTTGATCATGGCAGCCTGCTCTTCCAGGCGCATGGCTTGGGCGTCCATCTGCTCCGTCTGTGCGGAAATCTGGTCGGTAAGGGAATTAATGGTCGCCAAAAGCTGTTTTTCCATCTCAGTCATACCATCCCTCCCGGTTTTAAATAATGTAAAAGAGCCTGTAAGTGATTATACAGGCTGCTTCTGTTTTATTCAACCTACAAATAATGGGAAATGATTCAGGCAATCCGACCTTTCACGGCTGGCTTTAAGGCCTTCGGCTGAGAGACCGCCAGCCCTTCCAGGAGCCACCGCAGCTGTTGGGAGGTGAGTTCCCTGACTTCGTTTTCATCCCTGGGCCACTGGAGCCTGCCGTTTTCAAGCCGCTTGTACAGTAACAAAAACCCGTCCCGGTCGAAGTAGAGCGCTTTGAACCGGTCTTTTCGGCCCCCGCAGAATAAAAAAATGGCATCATCAAAGACATCCATGCCATACTTGGCAAAGATGATGGCGGCAAGACCGTCAACACCCTTGCGCATGTCCGACTTTTCGCAAACAATGAAGATATGCTTTGCCCTTGAGTAATCAACGTGCATGGCGCACCGCCTTCATGACTGCTGCGAGAATGGCTGGGTCAGCGCCGTTAAAGATGCGGATTTCCAAATCCTTGGCCCTGACCTGGCAAGCCAGGGAATTTCTTTGTTCCATCAGACGGTTTGATTTTGGGACTTCGTCATTCTTCAGACTGGTACTATGTCAATATTTCAGACAACTTAAATTTGAGGATTTCAGCCATAAGAGGCTGATTTTTTTTTTTTCATGATATGTTATCTTCAGATTGTGGGGGGAGGTATCTTGATATCCTTCTTTAATTCTTATGGAAAAAAAGGGCTGGACTCTTCAGCTCGTACCCACTCTAAATCTCAGATTTTCGTGTTTAAGCTGCGCTTTGCGTTAGATAACGTTGTTCAAATTCCATGGGTGAGTAATAGTCGCAATGGGAATGCATCCGCCAACTATTGTAGATGCCGTCTATGTATTCGAAGACCAGAGCAGTGGCGTGCTCGTAATTCCTAATGGTGTGCTTGTTTAGCCATTCCCTTTTTATCAGGGCGTGAAATGCCTCTATGCAGGCATTGTCCCATGGATTACCCTTATCTGAATAACTCGTTTTCATTTGACTGGTAAGTTCCTTATAACGCTTGGAAACGTATTGGGAGCCACGGTCGCTGTGTATGACCAAAGCTTCGTCCATGTACCGCCGCTTCTTGGCCGTTTCCAGGCACTTCAGAACTTCTGAGGCTGTCATTGTTTTGCTCAACGTCCAAGCGACGATTCGCCTGGAGAATAAATCCATGATGCTCGTCAGGTAGACAAAGCCGTCATCCAAGGTCCAGATATATGTGATGTCCGTGCACCAGATTCGATTGGGGGCTTCAGGGTTGAATTCACGGTTCAGCACGTTTTCCAATTCACTGGAGAAGTCGCAGTTCTTGGTTGTTTTGGTCCAGGGCTTGGAGTAATGGGCTTTCCACCCGTTTTCCCGCATGATGTTCGCCACCTTCTTCTGACTGACCGCCTCTCCCTCCCGGCGGAGCTTGCGGGTAATTTTGGGCGCTCCATAGATTTCCTTCGAATCTTCGTGTATTTTCTTGATCTTGGCTGTCAGCTCCCTGTGCCTTCTTGACTGCTCCGATTCTGGCCGCTTGAAATAATCGTAGTAATTGGATCTGTTAAGCCCGAGTTTCGAGCAAACGGATTTGACCGAAACCTTCTTGCCAGCTTTGCCCGTTAGCTCCTTGAGAGCCTGGTAAAGCTGGTGGTCCGTCACCTTCCCAATATCCCGATAGCCTTTTTTAAGACGTCAAGGGCATCCTGCGTATCTTTTAATTCCTTTTTCAACCTGGCGATTTCCTTCGCCTCGTCGCTCGAATGATTTCCACTTCCCCTCGAATGAAGGTTTCCATTTCCTTCCCTCACCCTTCTTCTCCAATTATGGATGTTGGTATCTGCTATCCCAAATCTCTTGCCTACGCTAGCGATGGACTCCTCTGGATGCTCCTCCACATACTTCAATACATTTTCCTTGAATTCATCGGTATAGACTGGTTTCTCTATTCTAGCTGTCATAATTGTCATAAGCTCCTTTGCTCTCTACTCTCTTATGACATTATATCAAATGACAGTGAAATCCTCCTGTTTGAGGTGTCTGATTTCTATACTACCATCAGGGGCTGGCCCGAGTTTTGCACCTGATTTTGTGAAAAAGCACCCCTGAAATGCCTTATTACCAACGGGTTAAGCGCATTCTTTTTGGGATGTTTTTTGCTTTTTTCATTATACACATAATCTTTACTTGACTGGCTTCAGATTCTTGGAGATTTTCTTCAGGTCACCCGCCGAGTACAGCTTCTTTTCCACCTTCATGCCGAAAGACTCAAGCAGGAGGGCCACTTCGCTGTCGTCCGTGTCACAGAACCTGTAGAAGCCCTGGCTTAGTTCCTCCACCCGGAACTTGTTCAGGGCCGCCTGGATTCTGTCGGCCGACAGCCCCTCGCTCCAGGTCAGCTTTTCGTCCGCCTTGACGGCGGGATGCTTTTTGACCATGAACTGGACCACCCTCATCAGGATGAGGCTGATGAGGCAGACCGTGAGGTGGGCCTCGATGTGCTCGCGGGTGTTGACGTACATCGGCCTCGTCTCCAACGTCCCCTTCATGGCCCTGAACTGGTTCTCTATCTGGTTCAGCCCGTGGTACTTGTCGATGACCTCCGCGTCAGCCATGTCCAGCTCCGACGTGACCAGCTGGTAGTACCCGTAGTATTCCGTGTTTTTGGACAGTTTCTCCTCGTCGATGAACCCCGTCAGGTTGTTTCCATGGATGATTTCCCCCGTGAGGCTGTTCATGAACTCTTTTTTCATGAATTTTTTCAAGTAACCCTGCTGGGCTCTTGAAACCCGGAAGTTTGACGGGTTTTCCCTGAACGCCGCGACAAAATCAAGGAACGACTGGTGCTCCCTCACTTCCCTGTCATAGAATTTCTTGCTCCAGTAGGCGACCACCTTTTGTTTTATTTTTTGCTTGTTGCCGTCCTCGTCGGTGATTGTCCGCCCCACAACCCTGGACTTGAACCTGAAACCGGCAGAAGTGTGGGTGTAACCCCCTTCTTCCAATATCCATTCCCGTTCCTTTTTGGCGGTCTTCTTGATGCTCTTGCTCATGATGTAGCCATGCCCGTCCCTGATGACATGGGCGATGTTCGGCCCGGAAATCATCCCCCTGTCCGAAACCAGGACAAATCGGGATAGGGAGAAGTGGTCCACCGTGCTCTTCATGGCCGGGCGCAGGGTCGTCTGGTCGAGGGAGTTTCCGGGGAACACTTCAAACGAGATGGGGATTCCATTGGTGTCCATGAACAGCCCCATCTGGACAATGGGTGTCTTCCGGTTTTCCTTGGACACGCCCCGTTGCCTGAGCCCCTTTTGCGCCTTCCCGTCCACTACCTCGTCCTCGTCGGGCTGCTCGGTTTCAAAGAAAAAATTGGTGACGTCGTAGAAAACCAGGTCGGTCTTCCTTCCAATGGACTTCACGATCCCGTCGTTGATCTTCCTCAGGAGCGGCACCCTTTTTTCATACAGAACATCCAGCGCCCGGTAAATGGCATGAGGGGACTCCGTCTGGCAAACCGGCCCGTAATAGTCCTCTTTTTGATGAAACGTGGACAGCTTGGAGGCGGGGTTAAGGAGCCTCCCGTAACACATCAGCTTAACGAGCCCAGCCAGGTCGTACTCGATTTGCGACCGGGATTTGTGGGCCGTCAGGAACTGGGGAAGCCCCAGCGATTTGAAGACGTGGTCCAGGATGGCATGGGAAAACAGTTTGGGATTGCCCACGCAGTCATTTGTCCCCTGCAGGAATTGGAGCGTATAGTTGTTTCCGCCAATCCCATCCCCCCCATTCGCAAAGGGAGCCAGTTCCTCGATGAGTGGGCGGCCTTCACGGAAAGAGACCCGCAGCCGCCTAAGAAAGTCGGGGCGGCCGTCGTCAAACCGGGACAGGGGCCCCAGGTTCTTGACGACCGTCCTCCGTTGTTTTTTCAGTTCCCTGTCATAGTGCGACTTGGAAAGGCGCAGGTAATCGACGCCGTTGTTTTTAATTTTCTCGATATGCATAATTCCCGTTCCAATCCTATGTTGATATATGTATATTAATTATATCAAATAATGAAACGGGTTTCAACCCCTAAAACCCTTGATATCAGATGTTTTTCGACAGAGTTTTTTCGGAGCCGGGTGTAAAACTCGGGCCGATGCAATTCTTCCTTAATTTTACCACACCTGTTGAAATTATGCCAATTTTCCCGAAGTTTTAATAGGGACTGCTGCCCCACATTCCTAAAAATATCAGTGGATTTTCAGCACAACCGCCAAATCAGGCTAGAAAAAAATAAAAATAGTTCCATTCGTCAAATTCCGCCATGGCCCGCCCCTGGATTTTTGTTATAATTAGGGTTATATAGCATGATAACCGAAAAATTCGGTAGACAGGGGGATTTTGTGTGAGCAAAGCCAATCAGGAAGTAGAATTAGTCAGAAGCGAAGTTTCATTCAAAAGGCACGAAAATACCCGCTCCAAATTCAAATTCACGGAAATGGACCATTATTTTTTCAAGGAAGGGACCCATTTCAAGCTTTATGAAAAACTGGGCGCAAAAGTCATCCGAGAGGGGCGCCATGTGCTGGGGACTTATTTTGGCCTTTATGCGCCAAATGCCAAAGCCGTTACCATCGTCGGGGATTTCAACAATTGGCAGCCAACAGGCTACGAGATGGCATCCGACCATGGCATCTGGACTTTGTTTGTCCCTAAACTGGAGCCGGGGCAAACCTATAAATATGAAATCACGACTGCATGGGGCGAAAAGCTGTTAAAGGCCGACCCATATGGATATTTCAGCGAGCTTCGCCCCAACACGGCAAGCGTTGTCTATGAGCTTGACGGTTTTGAGTGGGGAGATGCCGCTTGGCTTCAAAAACGCAGGCAGTCCCCAGTTTTTGAACAGCCCCTCAATATTTACGAACTTCATTTAGGGTCATGGAAGCGGACCGAGGCCCATCAGGAGGCCGAAACATTTTACCAGTATTCTGAGATTGGGGACGAAATCATCCAATATGTGCTAGACCATTCTTATACCCACATCGAATTGATGCCATTGGTCGAGCATCCTTTTGACTTGTCATGGGGATACCAGGCGACAGGTTACTTTGCTGCGTCCAGCCGTTATGGGGAACCGAAGGATTTGATGGATTTCATCAATAAATGCCACCAGGTTGGTATTGGCGTATTGATGGACTGGGTGCCAGGGCACTTTTGCAAAGATGCCCATGGTTTGTTCAAATTTGATGGGAGCGCCGTGTATGAATATCCTTTTGAGGAAGTTTCAGTTTCCGAGTGGGGGACTGCCAACTTTGACCTTGGGCGAAATGAAGTCCACTCCTTCTTGATTTCCAATGCTATGTTTTGGATGAAAAACTACCACATCGATGGTTTCCGTGTGGATGCGGTCGCCAACATGATTTACTGGGATGGCAATAAAGAGCGCGGGGTCAACCAAAACGCCGTCAACTTTATCAAAAAATTAAATCAGGCAGTTTTCGGGGTGGATGATTCTTTCTTGATGATTGCTGAGGATTCCACCAGCTTCCCGATGGTGACAGCACCGGTTGACATGGGCGGCCTGGGCTTTTCTTACAAGTGGAACATGGGCTGGATGAACGATACGTTGCGCTACATGAAAACAGAACCGGACCAGCGCCAGAATTTCCACCATTTGATGACCTTTGCCATGATGTATTCCTACACGGAAAACTTTGTGCTTCCATTTTCCCACGATGAAGTGGTCCATGGGAAGAAATCCCTCGTTGACAAGGCGCCAGGCGATTACTGGCAAAAAATGGCACAGTTCAGGACGCTTTTGACTTACCAGATGACCCTTCCAGGGAAAAAATTGAATTTCATGGCCAATGAATTGGCACAGTTCCACGAGTGGAAAGACAAAGAGCAAGTGGACTGGCACTTAAAAACATTCCCGGCACATGATGCCGCCAACCGCTTCGTCAAGGATTTGAATGCCCTTTATTTAAATGAACCAGCCCTATGGCAGCAAGACCATTCGCCCCTTGGCTTTGAATGGCTGGATGTGAACAACAACGAACAAAGCATCCTATCGTATGTACGCCGTGGAAAAGTGGAAGATGAGATCCTCATTGTCGTCATGAACTTTAAATGGGAGGCTTACCACGATTATGCCATTGGCGTGCCAAAGCTTGGGGAATACGTTGAGGTTTTAAACAGCGACATGGAATATTACCACGGTTCCGGCCAATACCAGGGAAGTGCCCTTAAGGCCATGCCAGGCGATACCCATGGCCGCTCATACTACATCAAAATGACCATCCCGCCATTTGGTTCAAGCATCTTAAAATTCAAGGCGGCCGCAACTGAGTGTGGCCAGTAAGGGGTAGCAGATTATGGCCCATAACGTTGTTGCCATTATTTTGGCAGGCGGCAAGGGAACCCGGCTCAAGGAACTGACCTTAAGCCGGGCTAAGCCTGCCGTTTCATTTGCCGGGAAATACCGGCTCATCGATTTTGTCTTAAGCAACTGCACCAATTCTGGGGTAGAGCAGGTGGGGGTCTTGACCCAATACGAACCATTGGAACTCAATAGCTACATTGGCGAGGGAAGCTCCTGGGATCTGGATGTCTACGGGGCCTCCCTCACCGTCATGGGGCCTTATACCTCCCGGGATTATGGTTTCTTGTGGCAGGGGGGGACGGCAGAAGCCGTTATTTTGAACACCCCTTTTATCGAACAGTTCAACCCTGACCATTTGCTGGTGCTTTCGGCCGACCACATTTATAAGATGGATTACGGCAAGCTCATCGATTATCACGTGGCACAGGTCGCAGACATGACCATTTCAACCATCCGGGTCCCCAAAGAGGAAACCCACCGCTTTGGGATGCTAAAAACCTCACACGGAAACCGTGTCATGGAATTCGAGGAAAAGCCTCAGGAAACTGACAGCCATTTGGCGTCCATGGGGATTTACGTTTTCAACTGGAAAAAATTCAAAGAGGAAATCGCCCAAAAATATTTCAAGAACCAATATGATGGCGTTGATTTTGGCAATGACGTCATCCCTCATTTCATCAACCGGGGAGATGAAGTGTATGCCTATGAATACAGTGGCTACTGGCGTGACGTCGGCACGGTAGAGTCTTACTGGAAAGCCCATATGGACCTGTTGGACGATGGCAACGAGCTCGGCCTTCATGATGCCAATTGGCCCATTTTCTCCAAGACCCCAAACCTGGCGCCCCATCACATCCTTCCGGGGGCACGGGTGCAAAATGCTTGGCTCAATGAGGGTTCCATGGTGTTTGGGGAAATAACGGACTCCATCATCGGCCACCGCTGTGTCATCGAACGGGGGGCAAGCGTCCATAAATGCGTCGTCATGAGCAAAGCGACCATCGGCTCTTATGCGTCTGTCAATTACGCCATTATTGGCGATGAGGTGGTTTTGCCGCCCCACACGGAAATCCATGGAAGCCAAGACAACATCCTTTTGGTGACCGTACATAACCTGGACGATATCCTATCAGCCCAGGACAGGGGGGTTTAACCATGAAAAACATCGCCATGTGCGTCATCGACGGAACCACCCGCTTTAATTCTTTGCAGCAATTGTTGAACCAGCGCTGCGTGGCGGCCCTGCCATTTGCCGGCCGCTACCGCCTCATCGACTTTGCCTTGTCAAACGCCACCCATTCAGGGATAACCAACGTGTCCATTTTTCCGGACGGGGATTATTATTCGTTGAGCGACCACATCCAGTCAGGTAAATTTTGGGGGCTTGACCGCAAGGTAGATGGGCTGTTCCTATTGCCGCCCAAAAACGAGATGACCAGGAGCGCAAGCACCCTGACTTTCCAAAGGATGCGCGAATACATCGATTACTTTATCCGTTCCCGGCAAAAATACGTCATCTTATACCCGGCAAACATTGTCACCACCATCAAATTTGAAAAAATCGTGGAGTCCCACATCGCATCCGGGGCAGATGTGACCCAAGTGTATTACCGCAACAAACCGGTCGAGATCTTCGTCTTGTCCCGGGAATATTTGATCGACTTGATTTTGCGCCATGACGTCTCGCCTTACCAAACGGTCTACCACTTGGTTGAAATGGCGGAAGGGCTTAAGATCAACCATTACCATCATATCTTTTACACGAGGGCCATCGATTCCCTCTTGTCCTACTATCGGGCCAACCTCGACATCCTCCATCCCGAATACGGCTTCCAGGTGTTTTTGATCGACCGGCCCGTCCTGACCCAAACCAATGACGAGGTCCCGACGTTTTACACCAAGCAGGCCGATGTGTCCAATTCCTTGGTGGCGAATGGGTGCATGATCGAGGGAATCGTCGAAAATAGCGTTATTTTCCGGGGGGTCCAGATCAAAAGCGGGGCAGTGGTAAAAAACTCCGTCTTGCTCCCTAAGACCATCATCGAGGAAAACACCATCGCAGAGCAGGTCATCACGGATAAGCATGCGTATGTGGGCAATGAGGCATACCTGGTGGGGCAGCACTATGCGCCTTACCTGGTTGAGAAAGGGCAGCGGGTCATGGGATCCAAAGGCCTTAGCACCGTCCATGTTTCTTCGGAATGCCTGCCATTTTACAAAACGGGCGGTTTGGCCGATGTGGTGTCGGAACTTAGCCAGGAACTGGTGTACCAAGGGCTCAATGTGGATGTCATCCTGCCCTTCCTTACAAACCTTCCCAAGCGCTACCGGGACACGGCAAGCCATAAGCTGCGCTCCACCATCAAGGTGGGGGATGTAGAGGTGCCATATGATGTGTACCGCTACAACAATGCGGGCATCAATTACTATTTTATCTCCTGCGGGGAAATTACCCGTGAGAAATTGTATGGCTACTCCGATGACCCACTCCGTTACGAGCTTTATTGCTATTTGGTCCTGGATTTCATCGAAAAAAGCAATTTGAAATACGACGTCATCCATTGCCATGACTGGCACACGGGACTATTGCCGTACTTTATGAAAAACGTATTTTCCAAGCAGTCCAACCATTTCCAGTACACGAAAACAGTGTTTACCATCCATAATATTTATTACCAAGGGATTTGCGACATTACGGACTTGACGGTCATCCCGCGCCTTAATGTATTGCCCAATGAAATCATGTTGTTTGAAAAAGTGAATTTCATGAAAGCGGCCCTGGTCATGGCGGATGAGATTACCACGGTTTCAGAAACCTATAAGAATGAAATCTGCTACCCATACTTTGGCGAGCAGCTAGACCGCTTCATCCTCGGGCGAAAAGACAACCTCCATGGGATCTTGAACGGGGTCAATTACAACAATAACAACCCAGAAACGGACATCAACATTGCCCGCCGCTACAGCGTGAAAAACTATGACCTGAAAAAAGAAAACAAGATGCAGATGCAGCGCGACCTAGGGCTTCCTGTCAACAAAGATGTGCCGGTCATCGGCATGGTCAGCCGGATCGTAGAGCATAAGGGCTTTCCTTTGATTATGGAAGTGTTCGAGGAACTCATGAAGGAAAACATCCAGTTTGTCCTCATGGGCGATGGCGACACGGAACTGACCCGAAAACTCCAGGCCATGGCCCGCAAGTATCCGACCAAGGTATCGGTGAACATCGGTTACCATTCTTACAAGCCAAACATGATTTATGCCGGATCTGATTTATTCTTGATGCCATCCCGATTTGAGCCATGTGGCATCAGCCAGATGATTGCCTTAAAATACGGGAGCATCCCCATCGTCCATGAAACTGGCGGGCTCAAGGACACCATCACGCCATACAATGAATTCATCCAGCAGGGCAACGGGTTCGGCTTTGCCCATCACACCGCCCACGACATGCTCTTTACCATCAAGCGGGCCCTGAATTTTTACCAGATGCCCGAACACTGGAACCGGTTGATCCAGGTCGCCATGACCCAGGATTGGAGTTGGACCCAGTCGACGCCGAAATACATCCATCTTTACCGTTCCCTTATCAACGAATCGTAAATAAATGAGTAGGGGATTATAAGCCGCATTGTTCTCAAGGGGACGTTTAGCACCGTCGGCTCCTGTCGAGCTTTCATATGAAAAATTTTCCAATAAATATATAAACTTTCCAACGATATGCTATAATGTAGGTAGCTACCTAAAAAAAAGGAGGAAAATCATGATTAACTTATTTGCCGACACTAAGACATTTAAGGAAGCCTTCGTTTCAAGGGCCGAAAATATCTATGGCCTGAAATTTGACGAGACTTCCATCCATCAGCGGTATGAGACTTTGGGGAATATGGTCCGGGAATACGTTTCATCCAATTGGATCAAGACGAACGAGGCTATCAAAGCCACCCGCACCAAGCAAGTCTATTATTTTTCAATGGAATTTTTAATGGGGCGGCTGCTCACTAACAATTTAATGAATCTAGGCATCCGCGATGTCGTGGAATCTGGGCTCTTGGACCTTGGCATCGGCATCGACGAACTGGAACTTGCCGAATCGGATGCAGGGCTTGGGAATGGGGGGCTTGGCCGCCTGGCAGCATGTTTTATGGATTCCATTGCGTCACTGGGGCTTCCGGGGAATGGGAACGGGCTTCGCTACCGTTACGGTTTTTTTGAGCAGCGCATCATTGACGGCTATCAAGTTGAAATCCCTGACAAGTGGCTTCAGCGCGGGTACGTGTGGGAAGTCCGAAAGTCGGGCAAGTCTTTGGAAATCCCATTTTATGGGACGGTCAAGGAAGAAACGGCCAATGGCCGCCAAGTGTTTAACCACTATCCATCCGAATACGTCTTGGCTGTCCCTTATGATGTCCCTTTGGTTGGGGATGAGCATCAGGGCAACACGACGGTCAATACGCTGAGGCTTTGGTCCTCCGAACCTACGGAAAGGCGCTACCCGAACCACATTTCCGCTGTAGAGTATGAAAAAGGCGTCCGCAACATCTGCGAATTCCTTTATCCTGATGACTCCACTGACGAGGGGAAAATCCTACGCTTGAAACAGCAGTATTTCTTTGTAGCCGCAGGCGTGCGAACGATTGTGGACCATCACAAGGACCTTTATGGGACGCTGGACAACTTTCATGACAAAAACATCCTCCATATCAACGATACCCACCCGGCGCTGATTGTGCCTGAATTGATGCGCATCTTGCTGGATGAGGAAGGTTATGATTGGGAAAAAGCATGGCACATCGTTACTCATACCTGTGCCTATACCAACCATACGATTTTATCGGAAGCCCTTGAAAAATGGCCGGTGCGCTTGTTCCAGCCCCTGCTTCCGCGCATTTACATGATTACAGAAGAAATCAATCGCCGTTACTGCCTGGAGCTTATGGACCGTTATCCTGGACAACCCCATAAATGGGGCGAGCTGGCAATTATCGCCAGCCATCCTTACGATAACATCCGCATGGCCCATTTAGCTATTGTCGGTAGTTTTTCCGTTAATGGCGTTGCCCAGCTGCACACGGATATTTTAAAGGAAGTGGTCATGAAAGATTTCCATGAAATGTTCCCAGGGCGTTTCAATAACAAGACCAACGGGATTACCCATCGCCGCTGGCTGCTCTATTGCAACCCGGAACTGAGGGACCTTTTGGATGAACACATCGGGACTGGCTATCATAAAGATTTATTCGAGCTTTCCAGGATTGAAGAGAAAATCAATGACCCAAAAGTCCTTGATGGGATTGCCCATATGAAATATTCACGCAAAAAAGCATTGGCCGACCGGATTTTTAAGGAACAGGGGGTGCAGCTTGACCCGAACTCCATATTTGACATCCAGGTCAAGCGCCTTCATGCCTACAAGCGCCAGCTTTTGAATGCCCTTCACATCATGTACCTGTACAACCGTTTAAAAGAGGATGCAGACTTTAAGGCCCGTTTCCATGCCCAGTCATTTATCTTCGGGGCAAAGGCCGCCTCTGGTTATTATTTCGCTAAAAAAGTAATCAAGCTGATCAATGCCATCGCCCAAAAAGTCAATAATGATCCCGAGGTGAACCATTTATTAAAGGTCGCTTTCGTCGAAAACTACAACGTGACTTATGCTGAGGTGATCATGCCGGCAGCTGACTTGTCAGAACAGATTTCAACGGCTTCCAAAGAAGCGTCTGGGACTGGGAACATGAAATTTATGATGAATGGTGCGGTTACTATCGGGACGATGGACGGCGCCAATGTTGAAATCCATGAATTGGTGGGGGATGCCAACAGCTTTATCTTCGGGTTGACAGCTGCCGAGGTGAACCGTTATTATGAAAATAAATCTTATAGCCCCATCAACATTTACCTGCACGATAGCCGCATCCATCGTGTGATGGATCAATTGGTCAATGGTTTCTTAGTGCCTGATCATGAGGAATTTAGGGATATTTTCAACGAATTGGTTTATCAGCGCCCTGGCTGCCAGGCGGATGAATACTTTGTCTTAAAAGATTTTTCCGCTTACGTGGAGGCACAGGAAAATGCCAACCAGGCTTATAAGGACCGCAGCCGCTGGCTGAAAATGTCCTTGGTCAACATCGCCCGCTCTGGGAAATTTTCTTCCGACAGGACCATCCAGCAATATGCGGATGAAATCTGGAAGGTCGTGCCGATTGCTTATAACTAAAAATAAACGCCCCCTGCAAGTGCAGGGGGCGTTTATTTTTAGTTTAACACCGGGGATTTTGGGGAATGCTATTCCCGTCAGCTGAAACTTCAGGTGCCAGGGTTTTTAACTTATAAAACACGGCGATGCTGTAAGTCCCATTGCCGTTGTAGGTAAACCCCATGCTCGTCGCGTCATAAGACTGGTTGGCGCCCGTCCACTCGTTGACATCGTTTTGCAGCTGCCTTTGGTCCTCGTTTGAAAAAATTTTCACCATGCCAGCACGTCCTTTTTGTTTGATAGTATAAGTTTATCGGAAGGCGGGTTTAAATATGACTAATAGTTTTGGGAGGTGCTGCGGTGGTTCATGAACTTATTGAAAACTATCAGCCCGATGATGGGTTCGAGGAAAAAAACAAGGAAATCATCCTTGAATATTTGGTTTTTTCCCCCAATGACGCCTTAACTCGCGGCTCCCGGATTGCCCACTTGACCGTGTCAGCCTTTATCTTGAATGAAACGATGGATAAAGCATTGATGGTACACCACAATTTATACAAAACGTGGGCCTGGCCGGGGGGACATGCTGACGGCAACCCTGATTTGCTTCAAGTGGCTTATGAGGAGGCAAGGGAAGAAACAGGGGTAAAAAATCTCAGGCCGTTAAGCGAAGGAATCATGTCCCTTGATATCCTGCCGGTTTTTAAGCATACCAAGGGCGGTGAAGCTGTTGCCAGCCACCTTCATTTCAATGCTTCTTTCATCTTTGTGGCAGGCGAGTCCCAGCAGCTCATGGCCAAAGAAGATGAAAATTCAGGGGTAGCGTGGCTAGAGGTGGGGAAACTAGCCCAATATTGCCGGGAACCCCATATCGAGCCCATTTACGAAAAACTCATAAAAAAAGCATGGCATTTGACTAGTTTGTGTAAAAGTGGTATAATAAATGTAAAATAAATGAATAATAAGGAGCAGGAGGAAACGAGGATGCATGCTGGCATGTTTTTTATAATTTCGGGTTTGCTTATTTTAATAGGAACCATGGGCATTGCCATTTTGCTGGCAGCCAGAGCCGAGTCGACAGGGACTTATTCGTTGTTGGTATCAACCGCTGTCAGCGCTTTTATTGCTGTTTATAATTTTGCGACCATGCCTTATGGGAGCGCGCCGGATAAAGCGGTTGCTTTGCTAATGGGCGGGATTGCCCTGTTTGTCTGGCTTGCCTGCAAGAAAAAGCCCAATGGGTGGCTGGCTAAGCTTGCCGTAAGCTCTACGATTTTAGTAGGATTGTCACAGTTGATTTATATCCATTAATTAAATTTAGGAGGTTGACGCCATGCGAAAAGCACCAAAACTATTGTTAACATCGTTTATTGCCTTAGCTGCACTGGCTGCTGCAACACCAACGCCCTTGATTGCACAGGCCCATGAGGAAAAACCAAAACCCCCGGAAGTAGCTGAAATCTCGCTTTCCAGGGTGGAGCAGCTTATTTTTGAAAAGGTGAACCAGGTGCGGGCAGAAAACGGATTGGCCCCTTTGGATTATAGCCCTGTTATGGAAAAGTATGCAAGGATAAAATCAAAAGACATGGTTGAACGCAATTATTTCGGGCATGGTGACCCCGATGGGCGCCTGATGCAAAGCATGCTGGATGACGATGGCGTCCAGTACGCCATCTGGGGCGAAAACCTGGCCAAAGTAGGCGGTTATACGGTTACGGACGAATCTCTCGCCCAAATGTTTATGGACAACTGGATGAAGTCGACAACACACAAAGCTAATATTTTATCAACGGATTTTTCTCAGATTGGGGTAGGCATCCATCGCGATGGCGAGCGCTTTTTCGCGACCCAGGAGTTTTTACGCCCATAACATTGCCAATCCAGGATACCTTATAGGTTTCCTTTTTTGCTTTTGTGAAAATAGTATGATATGATGCTTGTAAGTAATATTAGGGAGGTTTTAGCATGTTCGAATTGACAGGGCGGATTGGCTTTAGCGAGGGCGGAGCGGATGGGAAGCTTCATCTTCACCAATTGATCAATTACTTTCAAAATACGAGCACCTTCCATGTCACAGACACGGATATAAAAATGCCGACACCCCAGACTGGGTTTTACATGCTCTCTTGGCAGATCCTCATTAACCGGTTGCCAGATGTGGGGGAAACCGTTAATACAGGAACATTGATCCATGAGTTGCGGGGCGTTTATGGCTCGAGGAATTATTGGATGGACAGCGGGGACGGGGTGAGATTGGCATATGCCAATATGAATGGCTGTTTCGTCGACCTGACAACCCAAAAGCTTTATAAACTATCCAGTGGAGACACCGCTTTTTTTCCCCTGGAGGAAAAGCTTGAAATGGAGTACCTTCCAAGAAAAATCAAGGTTCCCTTAGCCCTTGAAAAGAAAAAGCCCCAAAAAGTCCTCCCACGCCATTTAGACATGTATGGCCATGTAAACAATGCTGAATACCTAGCGATTGCCAGCGGGTTTTTGCCGCCGGGCCTGGCATATTCCCAAATCCGCATCGAATATAAAAAAGCTGCGCTCCTAGGGGACGACCTCTACCCATTGACTGGGGAATGGGAATGCAAATACTATATTATTTTAGCCGATGCCTTGCAAAACCCTTTTGCAATCTTCGAGTTTTCCTTTTAAAGCGACATCTTTCACGCCCCCAGGGCATAAGATGTAAGGAAGGATACATTGCGAAATGGGGCAGGGGGGACTGTCATGGAAGAACTTGGGGATTCACTGATGACAGAGGCTGTTTGCAGCTTGATCATGAAAGAACTGGATCAGATGATGGCTTCTTGTCAAACCTGTGTCAAACAAGTGGCGGAATTCATGAAAGTGGCAAATTGCATCTTAAGCCGCAGGGAATTTTATGATTTTTTGGCGTTATATAAACGGTTTGACAGCGATTTTGTCATCCTTGAAAACCTGGCGGAGCAAATCGACGAGCCGCTTAATCTACTCCAGGCAGTGACATTGAAGGCGACCATGAAAGAATTGAAAAAAGAGGTGGAGGAAATTGTGGTAATCCTTCAACTGGCAAATGAGCGGATTGACGACAACCATGTGGATGTGAACATGGCAAAGCTCATCCAACGCCTCATGCGCCTGAAGCCATTTGAATCCTTATATTATGAGGACTTGGAAAAAGCGATGGAGAAAACCTTTCTTATCTTGGAAGTGGTGGACTGCATCGCCAAGGAATATGACAACCGGTATTTCCCTTTCAATTACCTAAAGATTTCTGCCTTCACTGACAAAGTGGCGGCCTTTCAATACGCCATTGGCAAGGGGATTTCCCGGGATGACATCCTAAACCGCCACGGCTCCCAATTAACGTAAAGGGCCGATGGTTACAACCAGCGGTAGATGAGGTAAACCGCTGTTGTCAATAGCATGGCACGGTGGAAGAGTGTTTCCCCGAGGGCGCCTGTTTTGATGCGGCCGATGCTCACTTTAAAGGGTAGGGGAAAGAATAACAAGACGCCTTGTGGGGTCAACAAATCCAGCAGGATATGGGAAATGTGGCCAACCATCAGCCCTAAGACGACGATGGTATAAAAGCTTTCGCCATAATCCAGCCGGCCCCGTAGGGAAAGCAGGTATAAAAACGCAAAAATACTCAATAAACTGTGGGTGAGGGTGCGGTGCTTGAACACCTTGGCGATAAAGCGCGAGAGCCAGGGAAAAAAACGCCCTAAAAGGGAACTGGGTGAATCTATATCAGGGATCAAGGCACCGATGGTGGTGGATAGGCAAAACAGGGTTATCATAAATAAACGGGAGCCGATATTGGCACCTTCCAAAAAAGGGGAGATGAAGTAAGCATGGGCCACCAGGCCCGTACAAAGCCCAGCCCTTTGGTGTGTCATGGCTTTCATAAATTCCTCCAAAAATTCCGTCGTCCTTCTAGTTTACCCCAAATCGTTAAAAATTTCAACGAAATGGTGTTTGTGGCATGAATTGGGTGGATGGGGCGTATAGTTTTAAAAAGGGGGGATTGGATGAACACATTTTTAAAAGAGGTTGGGCAGAAGCTTACAAAAACCGGACAGGGTGCCATTGATAAAACGAAGAATTTTGCGGAAGTGTCCCGCCTGAATTTAAAGTTGGCAGAAGAAGAGCAGCAGCTGGAGGATTTATATGCCAATTTAGGGCGGCTTTTTTACAAAGTGAACCAACAAAACCCGGATTTCATTTACCGAGAAATGTTTGGTGCCATTGAAGGGAGCCAAAAAAATGCGGATTTCCTTAAAGAGGCCATCATTGCATTGAAAGGCACCAGATCTTGCCCGCAGTGCAAAGAAGAGGCTATGCCGGGTGCTGCCTACTGTGCCAAATGCGGGCAAGGGCTTAACCCGGGAGCTTTGCCAAATACCGAAATCGTCTATAAACTTTGCACTTCCTGCGGTGAAATCAGCCAGTCCGACGATGCGCATTGCCATAAATGCCAAAGACCACTTTAAGGGGGCCTGCCCATGCGCGTCGATGCACAGCTAAAAACGCAAGGAACGTTTTGCTCGCTCATTACCCTTATTTATCCTGAGCCTGTCATGTTGCCAAAGTGCCGGGATTTTACGGTTGAATGGGGGGGAGTAGACGCCGGAGTACGCGCCATCAGCCGCCTGAGCGGGCAGTTATTTGAACTTCACCTCTTAACGGGGCAGCCGTTTCCCATATTTGAGGCTGGAAAATACGAAAGCTTCCCGGGAGACTGCTTTTCCAAGATCCATATTGCCTATCATGGGGTTCCGAAAAAAGAAGGCAGCGGGGAGCCGATTGGCAGTGAAATTATTTTTGATATCGGGTGGCCCCAAGGGGGCTGCTAACAACGGGCGCTTTCCCCATCGATAGTCCCAAGTGGATGTTTGAAACGGGCTTTCCTAGCATCGGAGGGTCAAAAGCATAACCCAAAAAACGCCCTGAAGGCTGGCCTTCAGGGCGTTTTTTGGGTTAGTCCAAAGTCACGTAATTAAAATTATGGATGGCGGTCGGGTTAGGCGTGAAACCGTTCACTGAACTGCTTGCCCCGATTAAGGATTCCCCTACAAATAAGAAGGCCCATGGTGCGTCATCGACGATGATGTCCTGGACTTCGTTGTAATAAGCCTGGCGGGCTGTCGGGTCAAGTTCGCCGCGGGCGGCTTCTAACAGCCGGTCAACGTCTGGGTTCGAGTAAAAAGCCCGGTTGCCGCTGGCCCCGAATTGCTGGGAGTGGAAAAGGGGGAAGAGGCTGTAATCCGCATCGAAGGTTACGCTGGTCCAGCCGAGGATGAACATGGCATGGTTGCCGCTTGAGGTCGCCTCAAGGAAGGTTGCCCATTCGAGTGGCACGATCTGGGCGCGGATGCCGATGGCCAAAAGCTGGTTATGAAGGACCGTGGCAATGTTTTGGCGGGTAATGTCTGTATCCACGTAGATGGTTGTTTCAAAGCCATCTTCAAAACCCGCCTCCGCCATCAGTTCACGGGCACGCTCCAAGTTGAAATCATAACCGGTCAGGTTTTCATTATATCCCCAAACTTCGCTGCTGAAAGGGCCAAGGGCGCGGGTGGCAGCCCCTTCCATGATCCCGTCGATGATTACATCCTGATCGATGGCATAGTTGATGGCCTGGCGGATGCGCGCGTCGTCAAATGGTGCCATCTGGGTGTTGAAGCCCAGGTAATTGATGCGCAGGTTCGTGTTGCGAAGCAGTTCAATGCCATCGGCTGAATCGATGCGGCCAAGGTCTGTTGGGGACACGTCAAGGGCAATGTGGACCTGCCCGGTTTCAAGCTCGATCAGGCGGTTGGTGGATTCAGTGATGGGGCGAAAAGCCAGCCGCTCAAGGGCTACCGGCCCGTCGTAGTAATCATCGAAACGCACCAATTGGATGCGCTCACCCGGTTGCCACGATTCAAACTTGAAGGCCCCGGTCCCCACCGGGTTTTGCCCAAAGGCCTCTTCGTCAGACTCTACCAGAGCTTGCGGGACAATGTTTCCGGCGGTGTGGGCAAGGTGGGACAGAAGGGGCACGAAGGGCTCGAATGTTCCCACCCGGACCGTCGATTCGTCCATGACCACAATCGCCTCTGGGTCCAAGCCCCCGGTAATAGGTGCCGTTACCGAAGAGGTTGCCGAACGCCTTAGGGAAAACACCACATCCTCGACGGTCATCGGCTCGCCATTATGAAAAACCACATCCTGGCGGATCGTAAATTCATAAGTACGGTCATCGATGCGCATCCACTCGGTGGCAAGCCATGGGTGCAGGCCGCCTTTCTCGTCTTGGCGGATCAACCGTTCAAAAATGCTATTGATGGCAGTTGCCGAGACCGCATCATTGGCACGGTGCGGGTCAAGGCGCACCGGGTCCCCGGTCAAAGCCACGACTAATTCGGCATCATTGCTTGTGGCATTCCCGCAGGCACCCAGTGCCAGCAAGGACAAAGCCCCTAATGCAAACCCTAATTTCCTAAATCTTTTCATACTCATCAGCCCCTTAGTTTCAAGTTTGGCTGGAAAACAAAAAAGCCCCCGTCTTCCAGCTGTTGCGCTAGAGGACGAAAGCTAAGCTTACGTGGTTCCACCTCTTTTTACCAACCCCTCACGGGTACTGGCCTCATCAAGTACTTGCCACTGCCATCAAAGCCCATGGTGCATACTCCCCCAAAGGTAACGGCTGGGATTGCCGGATGCAGCCTACTTGCAAATTGCTTTCGGTGCTCAGCTCAAAGATGTGTTCATGCCCTCGCCCCATGCCCCTCGCACCACCCGGGAACTCTCTGATTGAAACGTTTTTGCCACTACTATTCCTTATCATCGCTTTTGGATATTCTTTGTTGTTACCCATTATACAAGCTGGGAAGGCCCAGGTCAACCCTTTTTTTGGGATTTATGCTAAAAGAGCGATTTCATTGAATAGGTGGGATAGGCTACAGTATCCTTTCGTACACTAGGTGCGGTAATTGTTCGTATTTCAATATGCAGGCAGATAGCGTATAATAAGATGGAAGATGAAAATTGCAAAGGGGAAGATAATATTGAAAGTCGCAGCAACCATCCACGAACTGATTGGAAACACCCCCTTGCTGGAAATAACAGCGTTTAGGCTGCCAGAAGGCACAAGGGTTTTTGCCAAGCTGGAGTATTATAACCCAGGGGGCAGCGTGAAAGACCGGCTGGGCATGGAATTGATTGAAGAAGCCATGAGGCAAGGGCACCTTGCACCTGGTGGGACGGTTATAGAGCCAACTGCTGGAAATACTGGCATTGGGGTAGCACTCGCCTGCATAAAATATGGTATTAAACCGGTTTTCACCGTACCGGAAAAGTTCAGCATGGAAAAGCAAAAGCTCATGCAGGCCCTGGGCGCTGAAATCATCACGACACCAACCTGTGAAGGGATGACGGGGGCGATCCGGCGGTCCGAAGAGCTGGCTGAAACCATACCGGGCGCCTATGTCCTGGCCCAATTTTCAAATCCAGCCAATCCAATGGCTTACTACCGCACTTTGGGGCCTGAACTGTTGGGGCAGCTAGGGCATATAGACGTCTTTGTGGCAGGTGCGGGCACAGGTGGCACGTTCACAGGCGTTTCCACGTATCTAAAAGAAAAATTGCTGGCTGTAAAAACGGTCATCGTTGAACCCGTGGGCTCCATTTTAAATGGCGGGGAAGCGGGCAGCCATGATACGGAGGGCATTGGCCTGGAATTTATTCCCGCATTTATGGAACCTGGCCAATTTGACGCCATTCACACCATCAGCGACCAGGAAGCCTTTCGCTTCGTCAAGGAACTTGCCCTAAAAACAGGCGCAATGGTGGGGAGCTCCAGCGGTGCGGCTATGGCAGCGGCATTAAAAGAGGCGGCCATAGCGCCCCCCGGCAGCATCATCGTGACTATTTTCCCTGACAGCGGGGAACGCTATTTAAGCAAAGACATCTACAATTATGGGAGTGAAGGCAAATGAAGAAAAAAACAGCATTGATCCACGGCGGCATCAGCAGGGATAAGCAGACCGGGGCTGTCAGCGTCCCCATTTACCAAGTGAGCACCTATGCCCAGGATGGGGTAGGCAACCATAAAGGCTACGAATATTCGCGCACGGGAAATCCCACCCGCCATGCCCTCGAGGAGCTGATGAAAGAACTGGAGCACGGGGTGGCAGGGCTTGCCTTTGCTTCGGGCATGGCAGCCCTCCATGGGGTTTTATCTTTGTTTGATGCTGGCGACCACGTGTTGGTGGGAGACGATGTCTATGGCGGCACCTACCGTTTATTGACCCAGGTGATGGGACGCTTAGGCATCCAGGCGGATTTTTTATCCTTGTCGGACCTTTCACTAGTAGAAGCCAAAATCAAGCCAAATACAAAGGCCATTTTTCTGGAAACCCCGTCGAACCCGTTGCTGAAAGTGACGGACATCAGGGCAGTGGCCTCCCTGGCAAGAAGGCACAGCCTATTGACCGTGGTGGACAACACCTTTGCGACACCTTATTGGCAGCAGCCCCTTACCCTAGGGGCGGATATTGTCGTCCATAGCGGGACGAAATACCTTGGCGGGCATTCTGATGTAGTGGCAGGCATTGCCGTGGTCAATTCCCCGGAGTTAGCCGAACGGCTGGCCTTCTTGCAAAATTCGATCGGTGCCATCTTAGGGCCCAATGACGCCTGGCTGTTGCAACGGGGCTTAAAAACCCTTGCCATCCGCATGGAGGAACACGAGGCCAACACAAAAGCCATCGCAAACCTGCTTGAAAGCCACGATCTGGTCGCCAAAGTCTACTACCCAGGGCTTGCCAGCCATCCAGGGCATCTACTAGCGGCAACGCAGTCCCAAGGGTTTGGCGGTATGCTGAGCTTTGAGCTGGTTGACGGGCTGGACCCTGAAGCCTTTGTCGCAGCCCTTCGTTGGTTTACCCTTGCAGAGAGCCTAGGGGCTGTTGAAAGCTTGGTGGGCATCCCCTCTAAAATGACCCACGCCTCCATCCCAAAAGAAGCCAGGCTGTTATGCGGCATCAAAGACGAGCTCATCCGCCTGTCGGTGGGGCTTGAGGATTTAGACGATTTGCTGGAAGATTTGGCCCAGGCGCTTGAAGCATTGCGAAAATGAAGTTGATGGGGAACCGGAGGTTTGGGGATTGCTAGGGCCCGATATCTTAACGAGAGAAGGAATGATTATGGGAAGGGAATTTTTGGGGATTTTTACTGACTGGGCAGACAGCTACGATTCATTTGTAGAGGGGCATGACCCCGAGTATAAAGAAGTATTCACAGGATATGAGAGCATTTTGGCAGAAGTCGTCCGCCGCAGCGGCAAGCATGTCCTGGAATTTGGCATCGGGACAGGCAACTTGACGGCATTGCTTTTGGGGGCAGGGAAAAATGTGTTTGCGGTTGAGCCTTCCGCCCAGATGCGCCAGGTGGCGGCAAGAAAGCTTGGGAACGGTTTTGCCATCCATGACGGCGACTTGATGTCATTCCCCCAGCCGCCGAAACCCATAGACACCATTGTCTGCACCTTCGTTTTCCACCATTTGACCGATGCGGAAAAACAGGAAGCTGCCTTCAAATATGCGGGCTTATTGCCAACAGGTGGGAAAATTATTTTTGCCGACACAATGTTCTTATCCCCTAAAATCCATCAAGACACGATTGAAAAAGCTAGATGCCAGGGCTTTCATGGCTTGGCCGATGACTTGGGAAGGGAATATTACCCGCAAATCACGTATTTAAAGGATAGCTTTGAAAATGCTGGATTTTTCGTCCGGTTTTCCCAGTGCAACGAATTTGCCTGGATCTTGGAAGCAACAAAAAAATAAAAACAGGTGCAGCGGCGCTTGCCGGCTGAACCTGTTTTTATTTTGCCATGAGCCAGAGTTTTTCTTACGGATTGGCCACTGCTTGGATTTGGCCCGGATGGACAAAAAAGCCCCCAAGAGGCTTGGGGGAGGGGGGGGCATGGGCTATAAATGCTTCATATGGAAGTTAAAGTGGTCCTCCATGAAAGTGGCAATAAAGTAGTAGCTATGGTCGTAACCAGCTTTTTGCTGATACATTACCTTGTCGCCATGAGGCGCTGACGCATCCAAGAAGAAGTTCTCAGGAAGCTGGCCAGGGTAGAAGTTGTCGCCCGTCCCTTGCATGATAAGCATCGGAGGGACATCGTCGCCCTTCACAAGTTCCGTCGAATCCCAAGCCTTCCACGCTTCTTTATCCTCGCCAAGGTAAGCCGTGAAGGCTTTTTGCCCCCATGGGACCTCGGACGGGGATAAAATTGGGGAGAAGGCAGAGATGGAAGCAAAGCGCCCAGGGTTTTTCATCCCGATGACAAGGGCCCCGTGCCCACCCATGGAATGGCCCATGATGGCCTCTTTGCCATTAAAGTTCGGCACCAAAGGTTTCACCACTTCAGTCAATTCCTTTGTGATGTAATCGTACATCTTAAATTGTTCGTCCCAAGGCGACTGGGTGGCATTCAGGTAAAAGCCAGCCCCTTGCCCAAGGTCGTAAGCCTCGGCATTGGCACAGGCTTCACCACGGGGGGATGTATCCGGCGCGATGACCGCCACATTATTTTTATTGGCAATGTGCTGGAAGCCGCTCTTATGGGTGAAGTTGTCATCGGTGCAAGTCAGCCCTGACAAAAACCACACCAAAGGAATGCCGGCCCCGTCCTTATTTTCTGGCAAGAACAAAGAAAATGTCATGTCAGACTTCAAAATAGCCGAATGGTGCTTGTATTTAAACTGCGTACCGCCAAAAGATAAATGCTGTTCTAAGATTTCTACGCTCATGGTTTACTCCCCGTAAGTCAAGATCGTGCGGATGGACTCGCCTTTGTGTAGAACGTCAAACGCCTCGTTGATGCCAGTGAATTCCATGCGGTGGGTGATGAATGAGTCAAGGTCGATTTTCCCGTCCATGTAATCCGTTACCATGCCTGGAAGCTCGGATTTCCCTTTAACTCCACCGAAAGCAGAACCTTTCCAAACGCGCCCTGTCACCAATTGGAATGGGCGTGTCGTGATTTCTTTCCCGGCACCGGCAACACCGATGATGATGGACTCTCCCCAGCCTTTATGGGCACATTCAAGGGCTGCGCGCATCACTTCAACGTTACCGATGCATTCGAAGCTGTAGTCAACGCCGCCGTCAGTCATTTCAACGATCACTTCTTGGATCGGGCGGTCAAAATCTTTCGGGTTCACGAATTCCGTCGCACCCATTTTCTTCGCAAGTTCCCATTTGGCAGGGTTAAGGTCGATGGCGATAATGCGGCCAGCGCCTGCTTGCTTAAGCCCTTGGATACATGCTAAACCAATGGCACCTAATCCGAAAACGGCAGTAGTGGCACCCTCTTCGACCTGGGCCGTCTTATGTACGGCACCGATCCCTGTCGTGACACCGCATCCAAATAACGCTACGCGGTCAAGGGGCGCATTCTCGTCGATTTTAACTAAGCTTACTGCATTTACTACGGTGTACTCAGAGAAAGTCGAAGTCCCCATGTAGTGGTAAACAGGCTCCCCGTTGTAAGAAAAACGGGTCGTCCCGTCCGTCATCAAGCCTTTTCCTTGCCATTCGCGAACAGATGAGCAAAGGTTGGTTTTCCCTGATTTACAGAATTTGCACTCCCCGCACTCAGCCGTGTATAATGGGATGACATGGTCCCCAGGCTTGAAATCTGTTACGCCTTCGCCAACAGAAACAACCACGCCGGCACCCTCATGGCCTAAAACGGCTGGGAAAATCCCTTCCGGGTCGTCACCGGACAACGTAAACGCATCCGTATGGCAAACGGACGTAAATAAAATCTTGACCATGACTTCCCCGGCTTTCGGCTCCGCCACATCAATCTCAACAATCTTTAATGGTTCTCCCGGTGCAAACGCAACGGCTGCTCTACTCTTAATCATATAATCTCCTCCAAAATATCGGCTGCGCCCTTAAAAACAACCAGGCCCACCTATGAATAATTGCACATATATACCTCATTATTTTACAGTGTATTTGGATAAATGTCCATACTGACAATTTTGTCATGCCTGGTCGCAAAATCGCGCCTGAAAAGCTTGCGGGACACTTGCCAAGCCCCGTTTGGTTAAGGTATACTTATATCACTACGCTTAATTGAGGTCGATCATGGAAATCCGATATAAAAACAAGGAATTTTTTAACGAAAAAGATTTAGCATTATCCGTCATCGGTGGCCGTTGGAAGATTGCCATTGTCTGGTGCCTGATGCAAAAATCGCCCCTTCGCTTGAGTGGGTTTGAAAAAATGCTGCCCCAGGCGAACCAGCGGATGCTCATACGGCAGCTTCGGGAACTTGAGGACGATCAGGTTATCAGCCGGCAGGTGATGCCGCAGCCAGCCCCGAAAGTGGAATATGTCCTCAGCCCCATTGGCCTTGGGCTAATACCTGTTGTGGATGCCATTTGCGACTGGGGGGCTGCTTTTAACGCGTCTGTGGCCATGAAGGAAAAATGAGGACGGAGGAATTTTTTGCAATGAAGAAAATGATAGTGGCGGCTTGCCTTGCATTGGCAGCCTGCCAGGGGCAAACCACCGATTCAGATGACACTTACCTGACTGCCGAAAACCTGATGCCAGGGAAATGGATGGATTACTGGAATGATGGTGGCGGGCTGTCGCCTGAAAACCAAGCGGTTTCTACGACCATCGAGGCTTATTTGAGGCTTCATAGCTTCAATGGGGTGGCGCTGGTGGCTGCCCGTGATGCGGTCTTGCTCCTTGAGGCACATGGGATGGCGGACGTTGGCAATGGCATCCCCTTAGGGGTGGACAGCAAGTTCCAGATTGCCTCCCTGACCAAGCCTTTTACGGCTATTGCTATCTTGCAGCTGGCAGAAGCGGGGGAATTGTCCCTTGATCAGCCCATTTCGGATTTTTTGCCGGGTGTTTTGAATGGGGAAGCGATTACCCTCCATCACCTGTTGACCCATTCTTCGGGTCTTTTTGCAGGGGATAGCCTGGCGGATTACAGCTATGTTGCCACGCCGGACCAGTTGATTGCCGATGCCTTCACGGATTTTTCCCTCCAGTTTTGGCAACCGGGAAGCTCGGCCATCTACTCGAACCTGGGCTATCATCTGTTAGGGGTGGTCATCGAGCAGGTTTCAGGGCTTTCTTTTGGGGAATACTTAAACAGGCACATTTTAGGAATCGCCTCGATGGGTGACAGCGGCATCAATGCCGAAGGGAAATCCCTTGAACGTTTGGCGGTCGCTTACGAGGGCCTAGCAGCCGATAATGTCTTAGCCCCTGTATTCCACCCCTCAACCGGGTTTGCGGCAGGGGGGATGCATTCCACAGCGGTTGACCTGTTCCGCTTCAGCCAGGCTATTGACCAAAACCTGTTGCTGTCCCCCAAAAGCACTGATTTGCTGTTCACCAGTTATTACAACCTGGGGCGGACTTATTACGGTTACGGCTGGTTTGTAGGGCTTCGGGGAATGCCCAGGACATTTGCCCATACGGGCGTGCTGGCAGGGTGGCGGGGTTTCTTTTTGGGCCATCGGGACAACCTGGTCACGGTCATCCTTTTGTCCAACGAGGACACCCCGGATTTGCTGGATATAGGCGCAACCATTTCCCAACTGGTTTTAGCCCTCCCATAAAAAAAACATGCCCTTTGGCATGTTTTTTTATGGGTCGATGGCGCAGATGATTTCTTGGATGAATGCTGGAAGGGAAGGGTCGCGTGCCCCCATGATGAGGATAGCATCGCCTGGATGGGCAGCAACCACGGCCAGCCCATAAGTATCCTGGCGGCTGTGGGGGGCATAAGCCCGGAACGTCCGCCCCGTCATCAAGTTGATTAAATCCTGGGAAGTGATGTCCTTGATGGCAGTCCCGCCCGCATAATAGATGGGGAGCAGCAACAAGACATCATTTGGCCGCAGCACTTCCATGAACATGGCGGCATAATCGTCCTTCAAAAAGCGGGTCGGGCCGAAACCATGGGGCTGGAACATGACCACGAGCCGGTTGGAAAAATCTTTTGCCGTCGTGATGGCTGCCCGGATTTTTTCCGGGTTATGAGCGAAATCGTCAATGACAGTGATGCCCCGCTTTGTATGGCTCACCACAAACCGCCGGTCCACTCCCTGGTAGTGCTTTGCTGCCCGTGCCAGTTCCCCTAGGGTACAACCGAGTTTTTGGCAAACTGCCAGGGCAGCCAGGAAATTTGAAGCGTTGTGGTCCCCCGGCGCTTTGATGCTCATCGGGTGCCCGTCGACAAGGAGGCAACTTTCATAAAGCCCCCCGGTTGTTTTTTTTGCCGTATAAGTCCCGCCCTTAAAGCCAAAGGCCAAATCAGTGCTTAAAGGGTCAAGTTTCGGGTCATCCCTGTTTTTGATGACCCACCCGGCTTTTTGGCAAAGGGTTTCAAACATGGCAAAGACCTCTGCCTCCGGCTTATGATCCTTGGACAGGTTAAGGATGACCGCCCCATAAGGGGCATATTTGACCAGGGTGCCGTCGGATTCGTCACCCTCCACAATGAGCAGGTCGGAATTTCCGTTATGGGAGTTTCCGATGGCGGTGGGGCCAGCCAGGCTTTTCAGGGCTGCCCCGCTAATAAGGGAAGGGGCTTTCCCACATCCTACAAGAAGTTCAAAAATCATGGCCGTCACGGTAGACTTTCCCGAAGTCCCCGCCACAACGACGGCTTTTTTGGTTTGGATGATTTGTGCCAGCACATCTGAGCGGTGCAGGACGGGGATGCCCAAGGCCTTGGCAGCTACTAAATCCGGGTTGCTTTCCTCGATGGCGGTGGATACTACCAATGCCTTCGTCTGCCCGGAAACCCCTGAACCATCCTGGGGGAAAATCCCGCAGCCCGCAGTTTCCAGGCAAACCCTGATGTGCCGGGCGTCTGCCGACGTATCCAACCGGTCGGAGCCGGTCACCTTAACCCCCGTTCCCGCCAAATAAGTGGCAATAGCACTCATCCCACTCCCAAAAATCCCTACAAAATGGATGCATTTACCCATCAAACCGCCTCCTTACTACCTAAATTCTATTCGGCAAGGGGCAAAAATAGTCATCTAAAAGGGTGATTACCGATAAAATAATTCAAAAATTAGATAATTATCTATATAGTTGTTAGCATAAAAGGGCATAATTACCGGGACTTTGCACATCCTAACAAAGTTAAATCCAACGAGGAGGTGCCCATTATGCCGGGACCGATTATTTGTACGACCAACACCGTGGACTATTCCACCATCCGCCAATCCCTTGCCAGGGGCTCCCGCACGAAAGAGGACTTGAAAAATGATGTCAATGTTTGCCTGGAATGCGAGGGATGTCACGAGAAGCTGGACCGAATGCTGACAATCGTTTGCACTTGCTTCAACGTGACGTTTGACCAGGTGAGGGAAGCTATTGCCAAGGGTGCCGATACGGAATATAAAATCGGGCAGGCCACCAATGCCGGGACGGATTGCGGGCGGTGCCGCTCTATTTTGGCAAGTATTTTGGAAAAAGGGCATTAAGCCCTGCATAGCGAAAAAGGGTTGGCGTTTTGTGCCAACCCTTTTTCGCTGTGCAGCAACTTGGCTATTCGCCTAAAAAAACACCAACCAAGCCATCCGTTCCGCTAGCAAGCGGCATCCTCAGCCTTGCTTTTCGCTACAGTCCTTCTTTCAGTAGGTCATAACCAAGATAAGCGGGTTTTCCAGTCTTGGGGTCGGTCACCACGTCGGCGTCGATGTTGAAGATTTCCCGGAGATTTTTTGGGGTCATGACGGTTTCGGGTGTCCCGGCGCAACGATTTGCCCATCTTTCATGCCAATCATATGCCCGGCGAAGCGGGAAGCGATGTTTAGCTCGTGTAGTACCATGACGATGGTGCGGTTTTCTTCTTTGTTGAGCTTATCCAAAAGGGACAAGATTTCCAGTTGATGGGATAAATCCAAATAAGTGGTTGGTTCGTCCAAAACAATGCCATCGGTATTTTGGCACAGGGTCATGGCAATCCAGGCACGCTGGCGCTGCCCGCCGGATAAGTCCTTCAGGGGACGGTTGCGAAAGCCCTCCATCTGGCAAGCTTTTAGGGAACGGTCGATGATGGCCTGATTATCTTTGCCGAGGGTCCCAAAACCTTTTTTATAAGGGAAGCGCCCGAAGGCTGCCAGTTCTTCAACGGTGAGCCCGTCGGGTGCTATTGGCTGTTGGGGAAGTACAGCCATGAGGCGGGCGATGCTCTTTAGACAATATGTAAAGACCCCCTAAGTTTGTAAGTTCGTGGATTTACCCATAACCTAATAGAAAACAAGATGTGGGGATTACCGCATACAAATTTAGGAGGCCTTATATGAAAAGTATCGTATATATTTGGAACACCAGCGCCTATACGGATAAGCAAATGAAAGGCTGGGAAGTAAGTTTTACAGGCTTACGGGAAATAACTTCCCGTGGAGGATAGGGGTGCTGAGGTTTTTGATGACGGGTTGCTCCCCATGATATATGGGGAGACCAAGAGGTTTTTAGTGATGCCCTGGATAATGGCGCCGGTCATAGCTTAGAAACTGCCGATAAGGAGGGCAGTCAATGTGCGGGGGAGCCAGTAATCCCAAATAATCAATTATTTCATAATTTTTATACAAATTTGCAAAATTTCTTGTTAAATGACCAATAATTTACATAGAATTGTTAGGGTATGTCTATGCAAGTGTTGTTAAAATGTCGAAAGTTTTCCCCGTAAATGCCCCCAAACCCTCGTTTTTTGATGCCAAATCGGTCATAAAGGCATTAGAGCGGGCATAAAATGGTGTAATGAAGAGCAGGACTGAAAAGGGGTGTGACCATGCTAACCATTGAACAGTTGCATGACGTAAAAGAAAAAGTCTTTAAAGAAGTTGCGCTGCGCACACAGCCGGTGGATACGACCATCAACCACATCTGCATCTGCGGCGTTTCAGGCTGCGCCTCCTCTGGGGCATTAAAAATCGAGGACCAGTTCAAGTCATTGATCGCCCAGCGTGGGTTAGAGGGCGTGGAAGTCATCACCACCGGTTGCATGGGGCTTTGCAAGGCAGGACCGATTGTCATTGTCTATCCGGAAGGGACGTTTTACACAGCGGTCAAACCGGATGATGTCCAGCGCATTGTCGATGGGCATTTAATAGGCAAGGAGCCGGTTGTTGATTTGATTTATGAAGAGTCCAAAGCCGGGGACACGCTCTTATCCATTAAAGACGTGGATTTTTATAAGTATCAAAAGCGCATCGCCCTTAAAAACCTGGGCATCATCAATCCGGACTCCCTGGAGGAATACATCGCCTATGATGGTTACCAGGCACTTTTGAAAGCCCTCACCAAGATGACCCGGGAAGAAGTCATCCAAACCATCAAGGATTCAGGCCTTCGCGGGCGCGGGGGAGGCGGCTTTACCACCGGGATGAAGTGGGAGTTTACCTACAAGGCAGCCGGTGACCAAAAATATGTGATCTGCAACGCTGACGAAGGCGACCCGGGTGCCTTCATGGACCGTTCCGTCTTGGAAGGAGACCCCCATGCCATTATCGAGGCCATGGCCATTGCCGGCTATGCGGTAGGTGCCAGCCAGGGTTATGTTTACATCCGCGCCGAGTACCCAGGGGCAGTGGCCCAGCTTGGAAAAGCTATCGTGCAAGCCAAGGAAGCAGGGTTTTTAGGCAGTGGCATCTTTGGAACGGATTTTGGGTTTGACCTTGAAATCCGCCTCGGTGCAGGGGCATTCGTCTGTGGCGAGGAAACGGCGCTCATTGCGTCCATTGAAGGTTTTCGAGGGATGCCAAGGCCGAGGCCGCCATTTCCGGCAGTCAAAGGGCTTTGGGGCAAACCGACTTTAATCAACAATGTGGAAACTTATGCTAACGTCGCCCAGGTTATTTTGAATGGGGCGGATTGGTTCAACTCAATCGGGACGGAGAAATCCAAGGGGACCAAGGTCTTTGCCTTAGGTGGGAAAATCAAGAATACAGGGCTTTTGGAAATCCCCATGGGGACGACGCTACGGGAAGTCATCTTCGGGATTGGCGGCGGCATCCCTAATGGCAAGAAATTCAAAGCCGTGCAAACCGGGGGCCCATCTGGCGGGTGTATTCCGGAGGCATACCTGGATACTGAAATCGATTATGACAACTTGATCAAGCTGGGCTCCATGATGGGTTCCGGCGGGATGATTGTCATGGACGAGGACAACTGCATGGTGGACATTGCCAAGTTCTTCTTGGAGTTCACCGTTGAGGAATCTTGCGGCAAATGCGCCCCATGCCGGGAAGGAACCCGCCAGATGCTTAGGATTTTAGAAAAAATCACTGAGGGAAACGGTACATTAGAGGACATCGACCGTTTGGAAGCCTTGGCGAAAACGACGCAGACCAGTTCCCTTTGCGGGCTCGGCCAATCAGCGGCCAACCCGGTTGTTTCCACCCTGCGATATTTTAGGGATGAATACATCGCCCACGTCGTCGATGGCAAATGCCCGGCCAAGGCCTGTAAAAACCTTGCTGTTTACAACATCACCGACAAATGCATCGGCTGTACCCTTTGTGCAAGGAAGTGCCCGGTCCACGCCATCGCAGGCGAGCGCAAGCAAGTCCATGCCATCGACCCGGCTGTGTGCATCAAATGCGGCCTGTGCATTGACAACTGCAAATTCCACGCCATCGTCGTCGAATAGGAGGGATACCCATGAGCAAAGTATGTACCGAAGAAAACTTCCAGGAACTTCAGCAGGCAATAGCCACCCATGCCGGGAAAAAAGGCAGTTTGATGCCAATCCTCAACGATTGCCAGCGCATCTATGGCTGCGTGCCAAAAAAAATCCAGCTGTACTTATCTGAAAAACTTGGGATCCCCTTTGCCGAGATTTACGGGGTCGTTACCTTTTATTCCCAGTTTTCTATAGAGCCCAAAGGGGATTACGTCATTGGCGTCTGCCTGGGGACCGCCTGCTATGTGAAGGAAGCCCAAAAGATTTTGGATGAGGTCAAAGCTAAAATTCCGGACCTTGAAGTCGGAAAGACTTCCGCTGACGGGAAATTCACCCTTGAGGCCACACGCTGCATCGGCGCTTGCGGGCTTGCCCCGGTCATGACCATCAATGAGGATACTTACGGGAACCTGACCAAATCCCAGGTCGAGGCGATTATCAAAAAGTATTGACTACACCTTTTATGGCAATCCAGTTTCGGGCGATGCTACGGGCTGAAACTTGACCTTGCGTGCCACCAACCTGGGAAACCCACCCAGCTTCGGTGTCCCTCCAGGCACAAATTTCATCCCTTCGCAAGCGAGCGCCCTACACCTTTTATGGGGAGGTTTTAACATGTCCGATCAAGTGACATTAACGATAAACGAGACGAAGGTAACGGTGCCGGCTACTTTTACCGTCTTGGAAGCGGCGAGGGCTGCGGGTATCCATATCCCGACCCTGTGCTTTTTAAAAGACATCAATGAAGTGGGTGCCTGCCGGGTCTGTTTGGTGGAAGTGGAAGGGGCTAGGAACCTGGTGGCTTCTTGCGTCCAACCGGTGCATGACGGGATGAAAGTCAAAACCCATACCCAAAAAGTCCGCGAAGCCAGGAGATCAACGGTCAGCCTGATTTTATCCACCCATGACCAAGACTGCCTAAGCTGTGCAAGGAATCAAAACTGCGAGCTTCAAACCCTTGCAGCCGACCTGGGGATCCGGGAAACCTCTTATGAAAATGGAAATGATAAAAAAGCAGTGGATGATAGCTCCTGGTCAGTACTAAGGGATCCCAACAAATGCATCCTCTGCGGCCGTTGCGTCAGCGTCTGCAAAAATGTCCAGGGCATCGGCATCCTTGATTTTGTGAACCGGGGGCATAACACCACGGTGGAGCCTGCTTTTGGGCTGGGACTGAAAGATGTACCATGTATCAGCTGTGGCCAATGCGTCGTCAACTGCCCGGTGGCTGCCCTTAAAGAAAAAGACAACATCGACGAAGTTTGGGCAGCCATTGAAGATAAAGAAAAACACGTGATCTTCCAAACAGCCCCCGCAGTGCGAGCAGCCCTGGGGGAAGAATTTGGGTTTGCGATGGGCACGCCGGTAACGGGGAAAATGGCAGCCGCCATCAAACGGCTCGGTGCCGATAAGGTGTATGACACCAACTTCACAGCCGATGTGACCATCATGGAGGAAGGCTACGAACTATTGAACCGGATCAACAACGCCGGAGTCCTCCCGATGATTACTTCCTGCTCCCCTGGCTGGGTCAGCTATTGTGAATATTTTTATCCGGAGCTCCTACCGAACCTGTCCAGCTGCAAGTCGCCCCAGCAAATGCTCGGGGCGTTGGCAAAATCTTATTACGCCAAGGAAAAAGGGCTTGACCCGAAAAACATTTACGTCGTGTCCGTCATGCCCTGCGTGGCAAAAAAATCGGAAGCCAAGCGGGAGGAGTTGCTTGAAGATGTGGATGTGGTCATTACCACCCGGGAGCTTGCCCGCATGATCAAATCAGCTGGCATCCAGTTCGACCAACTTCAAGACGAGGATTTTGATGCTGATTTATTAGGTGAAACCACCGGGGCTGCCGTCATTTTTGGAATCACGGGCGGTGTCATGGAAGCCGCCGTGCGTACCGTCGCCGATGTCCTAGAAGGCAAAGACCTTGACTTGCTGGAATTTACGGCTCTGCGCGGGGTGGATGGCATCAAAGAAGCGTCCGTTGAGGTCGCAGGGAATACTTATAACCTGGCTGTTGCCCATGGTACCGCCAATGCCAAGAAATTGATGGAAATGATCCAAAACAAAGAAAAAGACTATCATTTCATTGAAATCATGGGATGCAGCGGCGGCTGTGTCAATGGGGGTGGGCAACCTTATGTGCCAGCCTTTGACAAGCTAGGCGTGGATGTGCGCAGCCAACGTGCCAAAGCCCTCTATACTGAGGACGAGTCAGCCCCACTTAGGAAATCCCACCAAAACCCACAGGTAAAAAAACTATACGACGACTTCCTCGGCGAGCCCAACAGCCATTTGGCCCATGAGCTCCTCCACACCCATTACCACCAACGCCAAAAATTCAACCTCGGTGAGTAGGGTGCTTACCTTAGCGGGCGTTTCCAAAAAGCGGGGGGCAGCATTCGTCCTAAAAAACATTGATTTAGGGCTGGAACCGGGAAAGACGCTGGCAATCCTTGGGCCCTCAGGCTGTGGCAAGACGACGCTCCTTCAGATGATGGCAGGGCTTGAAACGGCGACAAGCGGCACTTTGGTGAACGATGCTGAAAAGACCGCCTATGTATTCCAAGAGGACAGGCTGGTCCCATGGGCGACGGTTTATGGCAACCTGGCTTTGGTCAGGAAGAAAAACGATGCCCAAAAAATTGCGGGGCTTTTGGCGGCAGTAGGCCTTGATGGGGTCAAAACCCAGTTGCCTGCAGCCCTTAGCGGCGGGATGAAACAGCGCTGCGCATTAGCCAGGGCCCTCTACTTCGAGGCTCCCTTGCTCCTATTGGACGAACCATTCAGGTCTCAGGACCTGGGCATGAGGAAAAACCTGGTCCAACAGCTGAAAGACATCCAGCAAGCTGAAAAAACAGCCATCGCCCTGGTCACCCACGACCTTGAAGATGCGTTGGAGCTTGCAGATGACATCGTCGTCTTGTCCGGAAAGCCGGCTCAGGTTATTGGCAGGCTGTCCATAGGCATCGAAAAGGAGGAACGGGATTTATCCAGCCCCCGGATGCAGGGGTTTCGCTGGCAACTGGAGGGTATGTTAGTCCTGTGAACGGGCGTGTTTTACTTTTTATTGAATCCAGTTCCACAAGCCGCTCCGAGGAAAAACTTGAACTTCCGAGCCATCGCCCCTGGGAAACCCACCCAGCTTCGATGCCTCTACAGGCACAAATTTTACCTCTTCGCAAGCGGGCTTATTGCAATTTTTAGTTAGGGAGGGAAATGACATGAAAAAATTATTGACGGTTTGTGGCCTGCTTTTAGTGCTGGCCGGTTGCGGTGCCATGGAAGTATCAGTGGACAAAGATGTGGTTTCCTTCGTCGTCCCAAGCGGGGCAGCGGCTTACGGGGTTTTTAGCATGTTGTCCGAGGCAGATAACTTATCTGGCTTTGCACTTGATTATGAAATTGCCCCCAATGCGGATGCCCTCAGCGCCCGCGTCCTTGAAGGGGTGGATGTGGCAGTCGTGCCCGTCAACCTGGCTTCAATCCTTTATAACCGCGGCCTTGATTACCAAGTGGCAGCGGTGGCAACATGGGGGAACCTGTTTGTTTTGTCCACTGATGATGCGGTCACAGGCTGGCAAGACCTTTCTAGCACCCGCATCTATGGCTTTGGGCGTGGGCTGGTGCCAGATGCGACATTCGCCTATCTTTTAGGCCGGGAAGGCATTTCAACTGACTTGGAGTATTTGACCTCTCCCCAGGAAGTGGCCCAGGCCATGATTGGCGGGGTGGCATCGACTGCGCTCATTGCCGAACCAGCAGCGACCATGATCCTTGCCCAAACGGATGCCCGGGCCATCCTCGACCTTCAAGAAGAGTGGGGCGGTGGTGGCTACCCTCAGGCGGTCGTCATCATCAGCGGCGATTTTGCCCAGCGCGACCCTGAGCTGGCATTGGAAGTCCTGGGCGAAATTCAGGTAGCTATGGTTTATGCCAATGAAAACCCCGAATCCATTGCCGTGTTGGCGGCTGGGCTTGGGGAAACGGTGAATCCCGATGCGTTGGTGGCAAGTTTTCCCCGTCTAAATATCCGTTTCGAGGCCGCTAGCAACGCCAAAGGTGCCATCTTGGCTTACCTTGAAGCCCTTTACCAAATGTCTCCTGAACTGATTGGTGGACAGGTGCCGGGCGATGGGTTCTTCTACTAGGCGCTACCTCACGTCGACTGCCCTCATGTTTGCTCTTTGGCAGCTGGGGGCTATGAAACTGGGCCGGGAAATCTTATTGCCTGCCCCCCTTGCCGTGTTAAGGAGGGCTTGGCAAATCGCAGGGGCCCCTATTTTCTTATCCACGGTCGTTATTACTTTATTAAGGTTTCTTATCGGTTTTTTAATTGCTTTTCTTTTGGCTTTTATGCTAGGCGTTCTCAGCGGGCGGTATTTGATGGTTTATGAGTATTTGGCTCCTTTTGTCCAGCTGGTACGGGCAGTGCCCACCGTTTCCATCATCTTGTTGGTCCTTATTTGGCTGCGCTCCCAGCTGGCACCCATCTTAGTAGGCGGGCTCATGGCATTCCCCATCCTGTATTTCAATGTGGTGGAAGGCATCAGGTCGGTTGATGGCAAACTTTTGGAAATGGCGAAGGTCTTTTGCCTAAGCCCGGGGCGGGTGTTTTCTCGGATTTACCTGCCATCCTTAACAAACTACGTCATGGCGGGGCTGGCATCGGCTGCAGGCCTGGGCCTGAAAATGGTCATCGCAGCGGAAGTCTTTGCCCAACCAAAAGCTGGGATAGGCACCCAGTTCCAAGTAGCCCGCCAATCATTGGATACCCCAGCACTTTTTGCCTGGGCAGCCATTGTCGTTTTGCTTTGCGCATTAGTGGATGGCTTGCTAAAACTTGTGAAAATTCAAAACCCGGCTCGCCATAATGGCTAGCCGGGTTTTGAATTATTTAGTTTCCCTGAACCTTTCCAGGTTCATGTTGCAGATTTGTTCCTCGGTGAGGACCACTTCCATGAAATCCTCGCCAAGTTCCACCATCATGACCCCTTCGGCCTTGGCATTGTCCTCCATTTTCCCGAGGACGTCAAGGGAACCCCGAAGGACGGGGAGGCTGATGTGGTCGATTAGTTTTTTTGTCCCGTCTTTTTTTGTCACCCGAACCCCGAACCTAGTTTTTCGCATCTGACATACCTCCGTGCTTGGATGCTTATAGTATTGGCGAAACAGTTACGGTTGATACAGCTTGAATTCCATATTTTCCTGGCGGCAATCCAGTGGGTTCTTGTTGATGAAATGAACGAAGCAGCCTTCTTTTTCCCCCATCAAAAAGCGGTGGAGGGTTAGGGTGGCTTCTTCTGCATGGCATAAGACGATGGGCTGCCCGTCCCCCTTCTTTTGGACTGTCCAAATATGCCCAGCTTCTTGGAGCCTAGAAGCATCGGCATCGTCCAAGAGCACAGTGGCTTCATGGCGCCCATAACGGTCTAGGAGCTCAAGGCCCACCACGTGGCTGCTTTTTAACTGGTAGGCGTTGCGGTCTTTTTTCTCGAAGATGCCCAGGTTATCTTGGCGAAAATCCAGCAAATCCCCGTTTTTATGATGGACGGGCGCATTGTGCCCAACCCCTAGGATAAAGGCACCCAAGGGCATCTTGATGCCATGCCCGTCAATTTCTGTCCGCAGCAAGACGGCGTAATGGTCTGTATCCCACTGGGCTTGCCATAGGCCTGCGTCTTTGACCCGGCCTACATCAGCAAGGTCGATGAAAGCCGTAACCGCTTTGCCTTTTCTTGAATAAACCGTCAGGGACGCTTTATCGGTTGCTTCTTCAAATACTGGATTCTTGATGGCATCGGTAATCCGTGCTCTTTTTCTCATGGCGCTCACATCCTTCACTTTATTTTACCACAGGGGAGGGCCACTTAACCACTATTCCAAAAAATGTAGAAAAATAGCATAATCCTGCCTGGGGAGGAGGTTTCGTGGTATAATTGATAAGACAAAAATTTTCGGGAGAAAGCAGGGAGTTTATGAATACTTGGTTTATTATCGCACAAATCCTCGGGGTCGTCACCATGGGCTTCGAGTTCGCTTGCTACCAAATCAAGGACAAGCGGCAATACTTTTTGATTACCGGGATCGCCAGTTTCTTTTGGATGCTCATGTTCGTGGCCATGGGGCTTGCAACGTCCATGGATACCCAGATGTCATTAGTCATCGCCGGGACCTACTCAACGGTCCGCAACCTGGTGTTTTGGCGGATATTCAAGGACGACTCGCCCAAGGCGAAGAAGGCCGGCCGCATTTTCTTGGTATTGATGATGCTTATCGGTATCAGTGCCGGCGTAGTGACCGTGCTAAATACGCCTGAGCAGGTTCGCTGGATACACGCTTTGGGGCTGTTCACGGCACTGACGTTTGTTGTGGGTCAGTACTTACCAGGCGACCACTGGGTCCGCATCACGGTGGTCTTTTACGCATTAGCAGTCATGCTGACCCAAACCCCACTCAACATTTTAGAGGGGGAGGTCCGCTGGAACGTCATGGGGCTTTTGATAGAAGCCACCAAAATCGTTTCCGTCCTTATTTTTTATGGGGCGAAAGTTTACCGGGGGTACCGTATCAAAAAGTTGCAGCAGCTTAAATCGGTCATTGCCGAGGAAATCGCACGCATCGACACCATGTCCGAAAAAATCCCCGTCGCCAACGTGCCAGGGGTCAAGAACGTGGAAAAACTGGTCGCCAAGATGATGCGCTACGAATTGCTGGCCATCGCCCAGGAGAAAATCAAGGACGTGGACTCCGCCCAAAAAGAAATCTCTGGGATCTTGGAGGACTTGGAAGTCATCAGAAGTTTCAAGACGGTGTTAAGCAAAGGATAGGAAAAAGGGGTGCCTTGGATTTTGAAAATCCGAGGCACCTTTTCAGTATATATATATATATTTGTGCATATGTTGGAAAAGGAGGGAGGTCGATGCGATGGATGACGACGCTCGCAACATACCTTCAGGCGTGTTCACTTCTCTGCCGACGTGGACAATGACGTTAGCTAGGCTCTTTGATGGACAGTGAAGTGTCAAGTTGGGGACTTAAATCGGACTTCATTAGAGGACGGCACGGCCTAGGCATTAGTTTTGTGGTGTGAAAATCGAGGGTTAAGAAGGAGTGAAATTAGATGGTCGTGAAATTAGGATGGGATTTTTCAGAAAATCCACCGCAGCAAATCGAAATTGTCGAGGATGAGCCAGAAGGACTAGAAGATACCGTGCCCATTATGGCTTCTGAAAACTTTACTGGAATGCAAGCTCTTTCTTTAAGTGCCCCAGTAGTCAATAGGACCATTACCTTGCCCTCCTTAGGGGGCAGTGCCGTCACTTGGCGGAATAGGCATCGTCGTTGGTTTCGTTATTTTGCTGGCATACCGACTGGAATCTATATTCCTCGCAATACGGATGTAACCATTACCGTACACGGTGGAGCTGCAACCCGTAATAATTTGATTGCATTGGTTGGGTTGCCAGGTTTTTTTACAGGTGATGTTTCCCAGCGCTTCGGATTAGGGGTAGGGACATTTACCATTCGCCCGACTCATGCCAATAGCGCTGGCTTACTGTATTTTGAGTGGAGTGGAAATTCGCCGATTACCTTAACGATAACTGGGGGAATGACTAATCCACTGTACATTAAGGGCCAAACGACTATGGCACAATGGAGGAATATGCTCACTCAGGTTCCAGCGGGACGGCTAGTCGAATTAATGGGGGATCGTTCATTGGTCATCGTCACCCGAGAAACTGCTGAACGGGATTTGACTGGCAATGCGCCTGGAGATTTCGATGGTAATCCAGACTTGATGCTTCAAGCGATCGATGGGGCCTGTGAAATCCAGGACGAAATGAGTGGTATTGCGGAATTCCTTCCTCTGCCGCATACCCGTGATCCGCACTTAGAGGCCTTCTTAGAAACCCCACTTACTACATTTATGGCAGCTACAGAGTGGTATACTCGGTACAATCCCGTAGCTATCCCTGCGGTAACCCGCACTTTCATCTCAAATGGGTGGGGGCCTTGGCACGAAATGGGCCATCAGCGGCAAATGCCTAGTTGGTTTTGGCATAGCCAAAATCTTTTGGTTGAAGTTACAGTTAATATTTATAGCTTGTATGTCCAACGGGAATATGGACAAACTTCGCGGTTGGAATTGGACGGTCGTTGGGCCACTGATATTAGATCCTTTATCCAGCGGGGTGGTGACAAAAACTTCGATACAGACCCAACTATAGATGACTTTACTCGTTTAGGGATGTTTTGGCAATTGGACTTGTCGTTTGGCAAGCATTTCTATGCTAAGCTTCATCAAATGTATCGTGAATTACCATCTAATCAAGTACCAAACAGGGGGAGTGCTGCTGCACGGGATGTTTTTATCCGAATGTCTTCCCAATGCGCAAATAGAAACTTGGCTCCCTTTTATGACCGCTGGGGAATTAGGATGACCGATGATACCCGTCATATGATAAGCAGCTTCCCAGCACTGCAACGTCCTATTTGGGAATCCCGTGATTTGCGGCCAGTTGTCGAATACTACATTCCCAGTATCGAAGCTCCGGTTGTTAGCATCTATTCAGGGGGGCAAGGGATTAGTTTGAACTGGAATCAGCCGGAATCCTTATGGGGGCATGAAGTTTATCAAATTTTTAGGAATAACCAATTATTGAGCACGGTAACCCAAACGAACTTCACAGATAGTGGAGCGAACCAAAGTGTATCGAATTCTTATACGGTACGTGCAGTGAATCGCAGGGGCTATGTCTCGAAAAGCTCGAATCAGGTTAGCCGTGCGCCTAACGGAACTTTTAGCAGTGCCCCTGCTGTACCAGAATTAGATGTCCCCGCCCAGCAACCGTCGTATCATAACCATCAAATCCGCCTAGTGACCGCTATTAACGGGAGTTCTGTTGCGATTCCTAATGCGGCGGGGACTGGTATGGTGCTTGGTGGGCAAAATACAAATAACAACCAAGTGTGGGAACTGCTATTAAGCCCCAATGGATTTAGTTATCTGATTCGGAATGTGGCTAGTGGACGTTTTATTACAGGGCAGAATGAGACCCTTAGCTTAACAACATCTAATAATGCTAATTCCCTGTGGAACATACTTGCTTTGCCTAATGGGAATTACAGATTACTAAATGAAAATAACGGCAGGGCTATAGATGTACAAGGCAGTTCCGGCTGGAGCGATGGTACGCCGATTATTAGCTGGAGCCCATCGTCGGGAGTCAATCAACAATGGGCGATTCTTCCAGTCTATATACCTCTGCCTCCTCTTCCCTCGATAGACGGTGGGCACTTCGAACTGATAACTGTGATGAATGGGACGAGCCCAGTGGCATCAATTAATGGAACGGTTGCATTGAGCACGGCTCAGAACCTACCTCAGCGAACGTGGCTTTTTACTCAATCCGCAAATGGGCAAAGCTACCGGATCCAAAGCATGGGAGATGGTAGATATCTGACCGATCAGGGGAATGCGGCCGTGCTGACGACCCAGAGTACAGCGAATTCCTTATGGGATGTGGTAGATTCTGCCAATGGGTCAGTGCGGCTAAGGAATAATGGAACCCAACGCTTTTTGGATGTGAGCGGAGGGAATACTACTGCAAATGGGACACCAATTATCACTTGGACTAGTAACTCTGGTCCCAATCAACGTTGGATACTGAATCCTGTGACATTGGTTCCGCCACCGTCACCGACGCCGTCACCGACGCCGCCACCGCCGCCGTCACCGACGCCGCCACCAGCACCGACACCGCCACCGTCACCGTCACCGACGCCACCAGTAATGCCGAGCTTACCTGCGAACACTCAGGGGTTTGATGGTGATGTGGTGAACATTATTTCACGCCTCAATGATTCGTCACAAATCGATGTTGCCCCAAG
>Ga0268261_10000152_pt1 | contig 42910 bp, 28 predicted proteins | sample TergutNc150P1_FD_190353 | JGI IMG/M metagenome (GOLD analysis project Ga0268261, IMG submission 190353) | Nasutitermes corniger P1 segment gut microbial community from laboratory colony in Florida, USA - Nc150 P1 (SPAdes) (version 2) | ecosystem: Host-associated > Arthropoda: Insects >... | reverse complement strand
TTTAGTGAGTGTGCATTAATTTTCCTGTAGGTATACAGCTCATTTCTGTTATCCGGTATGTTAGTGTCTGGTAAGTTAAGTACTTGGGCATCATGGTCTAATAATCCATTGATTACGGAATATACTTTATAATTTTCATATTTGTATTTATTAATAAAAATATTGTCAATTGTAGTGCTGGTAGTGTTATTAGTTCTTATAGGGAAGTCTATTACACTATATAGACTATAACTGGTTAATAAGGAATTTAATGTCTTGTTTTTTTCTTGTTGTCACTAAGATAGTTAATATTAAAGTCACCACATAATATTATGTTAGTTGTATTATTGTATAGTTGGTCAACAGCTGTTTTCAATGTATTTAGAAAGTGTGTGACATCACCATTTGGTGATCTGTAAGCCGTTACTACAACAATTGTACCAGATGGTGTATGTATTTTTATTGCCCAGATTTCTCCGTCCTTTTCTGTAGAGTATTTATCCATATTAATATTTGTAAAGTGTAAATTATCTTTTATGAATATACATACACCCCACATTTGTGAGTTTTTCTACAAAATTTGGCTTCTATTGTATATTGGTTAAGGGACATGCTTTCGAGTTCATCATGCAGATGATTTTCTGTTAAACAAATTATTAGTGGAGAATGCTCTGTTAATGAGTGTAATAATTCTTCTTGTTTGTTGGACAGGCCACAAATGTTTTGATGAAAAATACTAAAAGTGTTTCCAGTGTGTTTAGTTAGTTTTGGTTTGAGCTTCGTATAGTACTCATTTCTGTTACTAGTAGTTGCTCTACATGCATTGGTAACTCTGTGATTATTTACCATAAAAATCATTGGACCTCGTTATTGGTAATCTCCTATTGCGATTAGGTACTCTCTTGGCTGACGTCTCTACAGTTACAGAGCCATCCGGCTTGTTAGAATTTATGGGGCATGTGATGAATTGTTCAAGTAAAGGATTTGCTGAATTCTGTTCATTTATGGGCTCGATTTTCCACTTCAGGGGAATTATGGTGTATCCTTCCTATTGTTTTCTACTATTCTATGAATTTGTGTGGCAGTTTGTTTGGAAAGCCCTTCTTTACCATGTTTGTGTAGATGCATTCCATGTCGTGTAAAATATTTCCTGTGCAAGTTGGACTCTTTGATCGTGACATTATTGTAAGCTTTTGCTATTTTATTTAGTTTCCTGTTTGCTGCTTGAATTTCAAGGTTAGTCACTGAGTTTCTGTTCATGTCATGCCTGGGGGAATATTTACAATCATTATGTTACTATGGGTGTTTTCCTGTATGAATTGTTTCATTTGTACTAATACCTTGTGTATTTGATTTCTGTTGGAGCCTATATCATTCGACCCTCCATTCAACACAATCACATCTTGCATTCCTAAACACTTTAAGTCCTCTACTAGAACGTTCACTATTTTTTCTGTGTTTGCTCCGGGCTTGATCCAACTGCTGACTTCATACTTTGTGTTTAGATACTGGTCTATTTTCGAAGCAGTTCCTCGAAGATGACTATCGCCTAAGATTTTCACTTTGTGGCTGATGCTGGTTCCAGTTGTACTTGTCTTCTCTTCCTTCTTCTTCGTTGTTGGTTTCCAATCGTCTCCATGTATCAGTCTCCCATTTATTATTGTTGGTATCTTCATTCCTTTTCTGTGTTGGTTCGGTGTTTTGTTCTCGTTTAGTGTTGATATTTGTACTGTCTGCTTTTTCTGTCCTTGTAGCGTCTGTAGTCCGTTTGATTCTACGTTGTTGGCCTGTAGTTTGTATAGTGGAGTGAACCTTTTCGTAGTCATAGTATGTTGATCAGTAGTCTTAGGTTCACATAATTTACTTTTATTTGGCCTGGCTGAGTTCTTTCTGGAAGATACTTAAGTCCATTCCTTTGTGTTGGTTTTATCACCGCACGTGTCCTTTGTGGTCGTGTTTGTGGGTAATTCTCTCTGTAGGATATTGATGATTGTTTTGGCTGATTTCAATTCTTCAAGCACTTCTTTAAGCTGAGATTCATATGCGCTGCATTTCTTACAAATATACACACTTATTCTGTCTTTAATTAGTGGCAATACGTAGAGCGAACTATCTCCGGTTGCTACACAATCCAGCATCTTTGTTCAGAAATTTCACTACTTCATTGCTTCATTAAAGAATGAGGCCAAAGATCTGATAAGTAATTTACAGATAGCAAATGAAACCTTTCTTGTTGCCTGGTCACTAGTAACACAACGTTAAAACAACAAACGATTAATTGCCACGCTGCATGCCAAGCATTTGTCAAATGCCCCAAGTCAAGAAGGGAGATGCTTCATCATTGCGCCAGTTAATTAACCGTGTGTCAAACCACATGAATGCACTCCAAGCATTGTCTTTAAATGTGCCAGTCCAAGATTTAATGTTAAATCATTTAATGTTAGCTAGACTGGACACTGAAACACAGCAAGAGTGGGAGTTAAACACTGCTTCGCGTGCAGACACGCCAGCCACTGCAGAGCTGGTCACATTCCTGGAATCAAGGTGTAGGGCCTTGGTGTTACTCCAGAATACCCAGTCACTGAAGATAGTTACTGCCAATCCACGATCAACACAATCAGCTGGAAGCAAGGTCAGTAAACTTTCATACTCCAATGTAGCAACAAAAATACAGTGTACCTTGTACAATAGTTCACACAAATTGTTTAAGTGTGACAATTTTCTTAAACTGCAACCAAGGCAACGTCTCAACCATGCCAAATAAAAAAGATTATGCTTCAATTGTTTGCAATTATTTGTCATGGACCACACATGTTCGAAGCAAGTGTGACATAAATGTCACAAGAAACATCATACCTTGATACACATAGACAAACAGAACCAAGCAACTAGTGACAGTGGTTCTACAATAAATAATAACCTATCTGCCAACACAAAGGGTTCCACAATGGCAGAGGTCAACACTTATACATTGAAGGGTAAATCCAGAAACCATGTTTTACTAGCAACAGCCATTGTTGAGGTTAGAAACAAAATCTGGTCAATATGTTCCATGCAGAGCATTGTTAGACAGTGGCTCTCAATCACACTTCATAACAGAGAGGTGTGGTCAACTTTTGAGGTTACCAATAACTCAGACACACTCATCAATACAAGAAATAAGCAATGTGAACACTGCAACACACCACAGTGTTTCAATTAATTTAAGATCTAGACACACAGATTGGCACGCTACACTTGACTGTGCCTTATTGTCTAATATTACTGGTATGACACCCGTCACCAAGCTAGATATAAGTAGCTGGAAGATCCCTAAGGACATCAAGTCGGCTGATGAACAGTTCCACCAACCAGGAGGCATCGACCCACTTATTGGAGCTGACTTATTCTACGAGATGAGTCGAGCAGGCAGACGCACACGCCCAGGCAAACTTCCCAGTATTACAAGAAACAGTTCTTGGCTGGACACTTGCTGGTCGAACTCCAGCAACCACAACTCCAGGTAATGCACGACTTACATTTCTTCTACAAGAAGACAGCAAATTGGAACACAATCTAAACCGCTTCTGGGAAGTGGAACCAGTGGAGCAATGCACCATGACAGCAGAGCAAAGGGCCTGTGAAGAACATTTCCTCACACACACACACAACCTAACAAACAGATGGGAGATTTGTGGTTAAATTACCAACCAATATGGAACCCACTCAACTTGGAACATCTTGCCTCTCTGCAGAGCGTAGACTACATGCAATCGAACGCAGGCTGGAACGAGATCCAGACCTCGAAGTTCAGTACCACAACTTCATGAAGGAGTATGAAGAATTAGGTCACATGAAACCAGTAACATCCCAAGAAGGGAAGAGTACATGTTACTTTCTACCACACCATCCAGTCTTCAAGAAAACAAGTTCCACAACAAAGACAAGAGTTGTATCTGGTGGAAGTGCCAAACCTTCCAGTAGCACTCAACTGCAATAAATGAGCCGTACTTGTGGACAGATTCTTCCATTGTACTGACATGGATACAGGGTCTACCAAACAAATGGAAGACATTTGTAGGCAACAGAGTGGCCGTCATACAGGAAGAATGTAATGTAATGCGTTTGCTGCCGCATGAGTATATGGAGCAGCGACCAGAGATAGAAAGAGATAGAGGGCGCGAGATAGCTTTGCTGTGATGGTTACGAAACTGCTCACAGGGTCAGTGTATGGATGGGTGTTAAACAGAAGAAGAGCTTTGATATAATACGGGAGACTGAATAGAAGATATATGAAGAAATCTGGGTGTTCCTACAGGGCTGTTGGAAGCATCGAGTTTTCCCTGGCGTTACTGCGGAAACTGAGGAAAGCTATGTCGGCTGTCAGAAAGAAGAAGGCCCTCACGGTGCCTAAAATAAGCCTGCCAGAATTCCAGCCGTTCAGCTGCCCAGCGGAGATGGTGGTGAGGCTCAGACCTCCTGTGACTTCGCAGCTTCACCCGACCAAGTGGAAAGCTGAAGAGAATTCGAGCTCAGACTGTTCGTCTGAGCCGGCCCTTCGCCGCCATCCGCCCGGGCATCTGTTCGATGACGGGCCCGAAGCCTAGGGCACCACGGACAAAGTAGCTGCTTAGAGCAGCCGGCAACTCTGTCCTACCAAGAGTAGGCTGGCATATGTTACAGTGGTAGCCAGGGTCGCAAGCCTGCAACAGCCAAGTGGGCCGCACAAGACCACAGGCAAAGTTTCAGTTCCCGCTGAACCCGCTGCCCCGTCTGAGACAGCCGCTAGGCGCATGTCTCCTGAAAACATGTCCGGACCTATGTGGCAAAGCTGATGTCACCACTATAAACGCTCAAGTGGTTACAAACTGTGCTGCCCCCGCAGTCGAGCGGCAAAAAAAGACCCTTATCTAAATCTCAGGTAAACGGTAACGCAAGGCTTCCTAACATGGTTATGGGCCTCGTGTCAAAGTGCCCTCTCAGTCAAGATTAAAGGGGAAAAGCTGATGATTGTCCCATGAACTGTCGAGGGTCTCAGATCCACGGTCAGTGCGCTGCGGTTCTTTGATGGGAAGAAGGTAGTGAGTGTTCACCTCGTCTCTCTCCCGGAGGACCGCTGCCTGCAGCGGCGGGTAAAAAAAGCTAGGCAGACACGCCTGAAGACGTCCGGGAGGAGCTGGAGAATCTGGGTAATTTTGTCCTGGACTTTTTACAGCTCCACTCGGGGCGCCGTGACCAAGATATGGCCCAGGCGAAAGTGCACTCCCTGACTGAACTCTGCGGTTTGCGAATTGCGGTGGAGACGTTCATCACCCCGAAAGGACCCCTGCAGTACAAGCGCAGTCAACGCTTCGGCCATGTGCAGTGGTACTTGCAGCTACGCATCCCGGTGTGTTGCTTGTGAAGAGACTCAGGGGAGTGCTCCAACTCAAAACAGCAGCTTAAGTGCTGCAGCTGTGGAGGAAACCACACAGCCAACTACCGGGGCTTTGTGAAATGGAAAGAGGCCAAGGCGGCAATTGCTAAGAGGGCGCCTGCCGAACGAAATAAGTTGGGTGGTGCACCCAACCCCCTCGCCGCCCCAAAGGAAAACAGGCGTAGCCATCCGCCGAGCAGGAGAATCTGGGGACCGGCTGGAACCACGTCCGTGGAAGCCGTGTCATCAAAGCTGCAACTTAACCCACTCCAAACACCGTTCCCGGCGCAGTCACTGTAAGTCCTACTAAGGATGAAGTGACAGCCACCAGGACGAAAGGGAAGTCTACAAAGTCAACGCCCAAGTTCACGGTAGACGTTAATGACTAAATCTGTCAAACCCGCGAAACCTAGACATCCTTCGCAAACCAATCCCATGGAACTGGTAGACTCCACTCACTAAAAGCCTTGGGTTGGCCTGCTGGAAAGCCAGCGGTGTCCATGGTAGAAAGCAGGAACTGGATCATTTCCTCGGACAACACGGGTTCGATATATGCCTGTTGACAGAGACACACCTCAGGTCAGGGTAAGTCTTCCGGCTGGCAAAGTACGTTTGTCACAGCAACGACCGGTTAACTGAAGGAGGGGGGACAGCATCACTTGTCCGTCGCGGTATAGATCATTACTCGGTACCCGTTCAAGCCCTACAGCACCTGGAAGCTACCGCTATCCAGGTCCTGCTGGCGAGTAAACCGTTGAAAATTCTGGCGTCTTACCTGTCACCCACCCGCCCCCTAATTGCCTCGGATCTGTCTGTATGCCTTGTCAGCGATCTTCCCGTCCTTATGGCGAGTGACGTGAGTGTCAAGCATGTGGAGTGGAATTCTAGGCTGACCACAAAGAGAGGCAGACTCTTTCTGGATTATGCTGATAAGAATTTGTGCCTCATCTATGGGTCGAACACTCCTACCACTATACCTCTTAGCCCCTCTGCCATACCTAATGCCCTAGACATCGCTATTACGAGAGACCTGGTCTCCTCAGTGTATCTGACCACGTGCTTCGCTTTGAGCTCGGATCACTTACCCATACTGAAAGGGCGCAATGTTGAACTTCCTTTCTTAGCCCACCTGACCGTCCGGATTTGAGGAAGCTTCCAGGCCTGCCTGAAAGCTGGACTACCGACCAACCCTGACCTTCGGAATGAGGGGCTACCGACGCGTGTGCCAAGGAATTGTTAAGCGCTATCTGGAAAGCATTCGCAGATTCCACTCCCAAGTGTCGCCCAAGTGCTGAACCACGGCCGCCATTACCGGCTTGTATTCAGGATGAAATACGCCTCAAGAACAGGTTAAAAGGCACTGACAAGTCACTAGGGACTATGTTTAAAAGCTTATGTCAACCGCCAGCACAGGTCGGTGACCAACCAGCTTAACGAGTGGAGGAACGACCGGTGGAACAACACACTGGAAAGCCTTGATCCAGAATATCAGTCACTTTGGAAGACGGGGATGAGAATCCACAACCCATCACCTCCCTTGGTCACACCAGGAAGACTAGCTTTCTCGGACTCCGAGAAATCCGAAGCCCTTGCAGACAGTTTGGAGGCTCAATTTCAGCCGGCGAACGATCCTGCGATCCTAGCAGTCATTGACGTGGTTAGTGAGACGATGCGAGCTTACGCTTTTGCGCCCTCAAGTGAGCCCAAGCTAACCAACCCTACGAAAGTTTAAGACGCCATTCGGGATCTCAAGGCCGGCAAGGCACCAGGCCCAGACGATATTCCCAACAGGGCTTTGAAGCAAGGTTCACTAAGTGTCATTTCCCTTTTAGTTGTGTTATTTAACGCGACTTTTCGAACACAGTACTTCCCTGGGTCTCGGAAGTACGCACGCGTGTTTTCAATCCCGAAACCTTGGAAAGATCCGGCACTGCCCTCATCTTATCGACCCATAAGTCTACTAGACACGATTGGCAAACTGTTCGAGAAAATCATGCTCTCCAGGATTCTCTACGAAGTGATCGGACGCGGATTACTTTACGATGAGCAGTTTGGGTTTAGACCCAAACACAGCACGGCGCCACAGCTCGCCCGCCTTGTAGAAAGAATATCCAGGAACTTCGGCGAGAAGAGACTAACAGGCGCAGTTTTCCTTGATTTGGCTAAGGCCTTCGATACCGTATGGGTTGAAGGCCTCTCCTACAATCTCAAATCCTTAATTTTCCCTTGTACTTAGTCAAAACCATATGGACGGACGTTCGAAGCGTCCTTCCAAGCAGCCACATTCACTAATCATCGCATGTGGGCTGGCGTATCTCAGGGTATAATTATTTCTCCGGTCCTATTAAGCCTGTGCGTGAAAGATATGCCCCCGGTTTCCCGCCACGTCGAGCTGGCTCTAAATGCGGACGACACGGCCGTCATAGCCACGTCTCGTCAGCCAGCGCTGCTCGTCAAATACTTGGAGACCTATCTCAGTAACCTAGTACGGTGGCTGAGTAAATGGAGGATCGCCATAAATTTCTCGAACTCCGCGATGCTCTTCTCCAAGATCGGTAGACACATCCCAAAACCCCGAGCAGTAGAGCTCTTCGGGTAGCCAATCCAATGGGTCGACGACACCTGTGATCTTGGGGTGACCCTTGATAAACGGCTCAACTTGTCTAAACATATCGACCAGGTGAGAAAGAAAGTGGCACAGAGACTGGAAACGCTTGGATGTCTCCTGAACTGGAGAAGCGTTCTTCATCAGGAATGGTGTATAAGCAGCTCAGCCGTCCCATGATGGACTATGCGTGTCCTGTTTGTAGGTCCGCCGCTCGCTTCCATGTCAAGAAACTGCAAGTACTTCCGTCCAAGTGTCTTTACATTGCTACCAGTGCACCCTGGTACATTGGTAACAGGCAAATTCACGACGATTTGGGAGTCCCCTATTTCTCGGACCATATCAGATCTCTGAGAGATTCGACTCAAAGTTAGCTGATGTGGGCAACCCGCTAGTTGAACAGCTTGGCAGACACTTGCGCTGACCAAGTTTCGACCTGCGTTCCTTAATAAGGAGAACTCAGGAACGACAGCTCGTCCTGGTTAGCCGCGAGGTGGCCGCGGACACATCGACCCGCGCGAACTGGCACTAATCCGGTTACCCTGACTGAGTTTTTTCGTGATTTTCCTCAGTCGTAAGGCAAATGCCAGGGTATGACTTGCAAATTCGGGGGGCACGACCCGCACCCCTCCCAAATAAGACGTTAATTTTTAGGCGGTTAGTCTATCTTTAACTTTAGTTTGACCACTCTGGGTTCGAATCCCTCAAGCCTTCCAACCAACGTTCCCCAACCCAAATACGACCTATTTCCACGTAAGGAACGGACCTTAGTATACTCGCGTCGAAGTTTTTAACCGTGACCCGAAATCGGTAGCGTAAGCATAAACCCTGTTATGGTTCTAGGTGTCTGTTACTGAGCCCAGCGATGCAGTTACAACAGGAATGGCTATACAGACCGAGGGACGTAGACTTGCGTTTCGCGCAAGTCTCCGCCCTCAGTTAGATCTTTGGTTCGTTCCGCAGAGGATCAGTCGGAAGGAGTAAATTGTCGGACACATCAAGAAGGAGCAGCCATCCAATACAGCAGGAAGGAAGAAACAACGCCATACCACCCGGCCACGATGCCTCATGGACTGCTGCACAACACTGCTCAACCGAGCAAGACGCAGCAGCAGCTTTCGGCCCGGCATCAGCAACAGCCATGATCCGTGACAATTCACCGTGGTCCTCCGGCCAACACAGCTGCGCGTCAATGCTCATGCCCCCTGCCATACTAAATGATCTGTGCACCTGCCTGTGCTCAACACTCCACAACGCGCTACGCGGTCGCGCGAAAGTCATCCCACAACGCAGCACACGGGCCGAGGCAAGACCAACGTATTAAAATCAGACATCTTTTGCAGCAATTACTTTATGAATTTAAGCCATTAATAAATATTATATATGTATGAGTTGATGTGGTTTTCACTGCAACAAGCCTACAGTATCCCACAATACTATCCAAAGTCAATAAAAAGGCCAAAAACGCCACTGCTATAATCAGATTAAAAATTCTACAAACAAGAATGAAACAACATGAAACATAGTAAACAAAGAAACACACAGAAAAACACATAGTACACACATTAAATTACTAAATATTGATGGTACTACTAATGATAAATCTGCCTGTCTCTGTTTCTTTTCCATCTTCATAGGCCCATGAAGATGGAACAGACAGTGTGTTCTGAAACGTCGGCATATAAAACTCAGACGCCCAGGAATTACCCAGAAGAAAACATACAACTTTATTACTTACTTTTCTTCAACACCTGAGAATATTAAACCACAGATAGAAATGCAAATATGCAAAATAAAATTACCTTAGTTACTTCAAATATTAATATGTCCTCACAGTTTGTAAAGAAAGTGCATAAATTAAGATATACCACATTTCAAAGTAAACCAACTACAACTACTGAAACTGAACACATAATTAAGACCCTTAAACCAAAGAATTCATAAGGATACGATGACAGTTCAACAAAATTATTGAAAACAACTATTTATTAAATAAGTTCACCCCTTAATTATACATGTAACAAAGTACTTACTAAAGGTATCTTTCCAAATAGAAGTATTCTGTAATAAAGCCCTTATATAAAAAGATAATAAAATAGATGTAAGCAATTATAGGCCAATATCTTTTTTAAATTCCTTTTCAAAAACTTTAGAAAAAGTAATACAGATGGACCATTTGCACAAAAACAAAATTATAAGTAAGGAACAATATGGATTTAGAATGGGATTTACAACGGGAAACGCTTTTTATAAAGTAATAAATGAAGTGCTAAATGCTTTACACAATAAACAAATAGAGGGGAAGTATCTTCTGTGATCTTACAAAGGCATTTGACTGTGTGGATCATGACATATTAATATTGAAAATGGAGAATTATGGAGCTATTGGTAAGGGTAAAGAGCTTTTTCAGTCATGCCTCAAAGGTAGATATCAGCAAGTCATAACAGATAATAAAACAAATCACAATACTACGGTTTCAAATTGGGCAAGGATTAAACATGGATTACCACAAGTCTCTGTATTAGACCCTGCACACTTTCTTTTATACAAAAATGCTTTACCGGCAGTCATAAACATAAAGGCAATACCAGTTTTGTTTGCCGATGGTACAAGCATAATTTTTACTCATCATAACTTCGTGGAATTTGATGAGGATATTGAAACTGTTTTTGGAAATGTAAACACATGAGTTAAAAAAACTGCCTTTCATTAAACATTGAGAAAACTCATTACATACACTTTAAACAAAGAACAGCAAACCCATTGACATAGGTATGTGTTTAGACAATAACAGAATTTCTAACAACTCATATACAAACTTTTTTGATTTAATAGATGATAATATACTTTCCTGGACACCATACATAGACCACTTAATAAGTAAACTGAGTACCGCTTGCTATGTAGATTTTTAAGCCCTATGTAAATACAAATTTTGTTATTATGATTTACCCTTCATTTTCCCAAGCTGTAATAATCTATGGAATAATATTCTGGGAAAATTCCACCCATATTACTCACGTATTTATAATGTAAAAGAAGGCAATTAGGATTTTTACGGGGTGTGGTAACAGAGAATCCTGTAGGACTTGTTCAAACAATTAACATTTTACCACTGATGTCGCAATATATACTTTCTTTACTTACATTTGTGTCAAATGATAGGGAACAGTATTTTGCAAATTCTGAAATACATAACATAAATTCCAGGCTCACTTGTAACTTACATTTGCCTAGGGCACATTTGAACAATTACCAAAAAGGAGTTTATTATTCAGGTATTACAATTTTCAGTAATCTTCCACTGGACATCAAAAATACATTGATAATCTGAGAACATTTAAAAAGGCAGTAAAAAATTTGTATATACAAACTCCTGTTACTAATTAAATGAATATTATGTTAACAATAATAGAAGTTTTAACTTTTAAATGTCTCTCATCAATACAGTATAGTATTAGTATCTAATGATTTTCAGTATTTTTTACTTATATTGTATTACTGTTTCACTAGACTTTATCATGCTATTGAGATATTATAAACATTGCTAATATAACATTTCTGTAATTACATTATACTCAGAATGTCAGCTATTCAGATGTAATATAAAATGAATTGTGTTTTATTTCCATCATGTATGATGTTTGTAACCTTATTTCTGTATTGACAAGTTCCATATCCAACAGGTCATAACCCCTATGGATAAATGAATGCTAAGTGAATTGAAATTGAAATTGTAGGATGAATTACACTGCAAGAGAAAGTTATTTCTTTTTTTTCTGTGACTAATAATAATTTTAGCAGCTCAGCATGCCAATGAATATCTTTTTATTCTACGTGAAATAGTTCTTCAACACAGTGTAGCAAAGCTTGTGTGTTTCTGTGGAAATAACAATATTAATTATATAGAGTGTGTTGTGGTAAAGAAAGCATGTATGTTCCCATTAAATATATTCTGAGGTAAAGAACTGTAGAGGTTACAGACACGCACATTTTCCTATGCTGATATGTGTTCTGGTGTCTTATTTTAACACCACCTATTCAGCTGCATAGATTACATAGTATAGAATGGTAAAATGGTGGGGCAGTTTAATGTAAGTCTGTGCTCCTCAGCCAGTGGAACATATGTGATATGCAAAGTCTTGAGAAATCCCAGTGGTGATTAATTTAACCCTCCAGTGCTGCCCTGAGTGCAATGAATGGACCTTTAATTCTTTACATGCTGCTGGATGTATAATACCAATTTGTTTTGAAGTCCTTTATGGAAAATGTGTATTTTAAACCCTTCTGTCCAGGGTGTTATTAGGAATGTAAAACCCAGAGGCATTGACTGCCTGACACACAACTATATATACTGTGAAAAAAACATTTCTTGGAAACGTTTGCATTGACTGTGGCGAGCCTGTGCATTATTCACAAAATTTCCTGTGCAATACAAGGTGTGCAAGGTTCAAGAAACACTGCACTGAGGTACAGCAGTTGACTGGAAACACTGAGAACAGTTGTAAAACTTTGTAGGAATGTGGTCTCCAGACCAAGGACTACCACATTACCAATTGTCACTAAGTTTACAGTTTTTTGTAGTCACCATTTCCTTTGAGAAACTTTTCAGTCTGTCTCATTTTAGCTGTATTAAATCTTTTCTGCAACTTTTGCCTTACTGTACAGCAGGTGCTCCTCCTTTTGTTATTATTACATACTTTTCTTTTTGGAGATATTTTTTATCTTGTACATGTTTCTGTGGCAATCTGAATTCTGTGCATTTACTGCTGTAAGTAAGTATGTTTATCTTATATCATCCTGTCCACTAAAGTAATGTCTTACTTTTCTATTACATGAAATTTCATATAGACTGTTGCATTGAAAGAAATCATAACACTTTCTAAATAATTGAAATGCATTATACTCATTAGAAACTGCAGAAAATTAAGGGAATTATTTGAGCAGTAAACACTGCTGTGGGCAGATCGTGGTAATAATAATTTCCAATCAGATTTCTAGATGTCAGGATGCTTCTTATTTCAAGTTTAATGAAACTTATCTTATGAGTACATTTTATTGACAGTTCAGTGTACATAAATGGGATCTTCCTCCTTTTCCACAGGACTATTCAAGTAAGAAAACCTAGCTATTTGTCGTCCTCATTCTTGTTGTTATTCTCATGATGTGCCTGCATTACTTTCTCTGGCTTAGTAGCTGTCAAAATCTCTGAGAACCACAAATATTAATACTGACAAGTCACTTGTATTGTAGAAATGTTGCCTGTTCTTCAACTGTGTACTTCATGTTGACATTAACGGACTTCAAGAAAACAAAATTGGAATGTTGTTTCATACTTTCAAATACAAGAGTCTTCCAAACACATTTTCTTGTAGTATCACATTGCTTACTTACTTCCTTACTTCACGGAGCGGAGTCCTTCTTGCGAAGCTAACCAGTTTTCAGCTAGTCAAGAAATTCACCGGATTTTATGGAACCCACAAGTTTATTACCACACTTAATATGTTTCACCTTCCATGTATTAATCAGATCCATAATATAAATAACCAATAAAACGCACTACAAAATTTATGATGTAGTGAATACCTAAACTTTGTAGTGGTTTTATTGGCTATTTGTATTATGGTTTATTATGACATTTACAAGGGCCTGGTTGTATATGGCTATCATATTTATGTATACAAGACAGATAGGTCCATCTTTTATCACATACAGTAATGAATGAATGTATATTTAATTACATTATAGACAGGTATTACACCACAAAGAGTCAATAATTCTCTCCTTAAATTATTATTAGTTTATTGTATTAAATGCTCTTACAAATACATGCTGAATAACGTGACATAATACATTGAATATGAATGCCAGTTAGTTTTGTAGAGTGAGCTTTCTGGGAGAAAATAAGTAATATTTCACTTTGGCTTGTATGAAATTAGAGTTATGTTGCATTGGTATTAGCAAAAATTAAATTTCCTAATGAAATTCATTGCAGGCCTTAATAAAAAGCATCACTGAACTACAACAAAGGATTCAACATTCAGACACATGGATATGTACCAGTTCCACCATGCTCTACTTAACTGCAAACATAAAAAGCAGGTACATCTGTAAGTTTTGTAAGTCTTCTCTTATTTCAGACCTTACTTTTCTTAAGTCAGAATGATAATGACATCTTTTTCCTTCAGTGACACATAAACTGAAATAGTCAGCTGTACTGCTTTGTCGTATTCCCACAATCTGTCACGTAACTTACCAGCAGTTATATATAACTTCTTTGTTCACACCGCTGTATATTACAGCCGTGTGCATTTTGGTATAATTAGACCAGTGTCACGTAATCATGTTTTATTCCTTATGCAGTTAATGATAGTCTTTATTATAAAATGTTGTGACTAAGTAAAAATATAAAAATATTGGTAGGTATTATATTTGAACAAAAGTTTTTCAAGTTGTGTGATGAATGTAGATTTCACATACATGCATAACTCTTGGTTTTGTAGAACTTAGAAGTCTTAAAAAAGTATTCACATTTGTAGATCCTCGAATACATGCACTATTGTGCTTTTATGGTGTGTGTTTTTCTTGAGAAAACTGTCCTTTCACTTTCCTGGAATGTTGTGGATAACTGGTGGTTGCTGTTATTTCAGTTTCAGGCTTTATTACCTTGTTTACAGAGAAATTAATGCAAACTGTTTGGTCAGATGGAGCAGAGTACTTCTTAACTAGGAATGTTTCAGATATTCAAGAAATTTAACTCCTTTATGGAGCCTAAAAGTTTGAGTTGCCTGTTACAAGGCTGCTGAATTCAGTCCACACCCCTCACATCCTAGTCCTTTAAGATCCATTCTAATAATACGAGGTATTCTCCCATTCACTCTTTGATTTTCAAACTGGTGTTTTTTTTTGAGGTCTTCAAATAATTATCTGCATAAACTTTGTATTTCCTCCATGTGTATTACATGTTCCAGGCATCTAGAACTGGAGCCTCCAGCAACAGTTCTAACTCTACAATTCATATTGTTATTTTATTTCTACATTTATCACTCCATGCTTTTTGATATAATTGTTACAAATTGGACCAAATAAATGCACATCATAATGTTTTAATTTAGAGACCTCCTGTGTTTTGTGCAATTGTACCCCCTGGTGATGGGCCAGTAACCCCCTGAGCATGTAGGAGTTATGTAAATTAAAACATTATAGTACAGTATGTGCATTTAGGTTGTCTAATCTTATATATAAAAATGAATGTTAGTTTGTATGTTTGTTTGTACTTCATACAAATCCACATTTCTAAACCGATCGGAACCAAACTTTGCAAACATCTCCCTCGTGGTCTGGAAGAGACCGTAGGGTATGTATGGGTCCACAATATTTCACCTTTCCCACCTCTTCGCCCAACTTCACCACTGAAAGGCTGCTGTTTCAGTACTCTACTGACACCGCAGTGCAAGGTGATCGCTCGGATACAGCCGGGTACAACCCGGAGTATGTGAACGTGTCTATAGGCACCACCTTCTCTGCTGCTGACTCAACTTCCGGCCGGCAACCGGGAATAGTAAGTGGATAGCTGCGGCTGTTACTCGGCAGCCGGTCGGTAAATTCCCGGCCGGCCAAACGACAGGATTGTTGAATAGGCGTTTGCCTTTCTGTGTCCCACTACTTTGTCTGGCGAATATCCGAACATGGTAGCCGGTCGAAAACCGGAACGTGTGAACGAGACCTAAGGCGCAGTAGGCCAACAGCCGTTCCATTGCTGGGAACTCGGTGTCGAATCTCGCGGAAGGCATGGTTGTTCGTCTCTTGTGTGTGTTTTGTGTTGTATAGATAACGGCATCTGCATCATACGTTCAGAGGAGTCCTATAGTGTGTGTGTCTAATTATCTGTGATCTGTAAACCTTACCAATTAGGCGGCGTATGCCCGAGTTGAGTAAATTCTCTAAGGAGACATCTTTTGTAACTTGTGAAAATATGTGGCGGACAACGGATGTTAAGTTTGGTTGCAATCGGTCAATAGTTAAGAACACTGGAATTGAAGGAAAATGTACCTTCTCGTCTTTATTTAGGCATTCCTGGGAGGAATTTTCCTGAGCAATCACATCTGCAGTTTTCACGCACATTCTGTCCAACGGTGTACTGTTGGTTTCGACCTAAGAACATTTTACTCAAATATCTAGGTACCTTCTCGGCATTATCACGGATTTGGTTAAAGGGACTTCTAAGATCCACACTGGCATTACACGCACAATCACTACAAACATTTTAAGTTCCGAGTCGATAGGTGATTAATTAAGGACACTTTACTTCAGGAACAAAGAACCTTCTCAGTCGTATCTCAGTTTCCATTACAAGGATTTTCATAAAAATTTGTTTTCCGCACTCCAGGCCCATTTACTAGAAACGATGTAACGTTTATTGCGATTTATCAAAACCTAAGGGCACTTAACTAGAAGAGCAATGCGCCTTCTCGGCTGTATTTCGGCTCCATTGTAGGGATTTTTCTGAAAAAATGTATACGGCACTCCAAGCACATTCACTAAGACCAATGTAAGATTATTGCCCTTTGGTCAGTAATTAACGGCATTTTACATGAATAGAAGTGTACATTCTAGGCCGTATCTCGTTTTATGGTAGGGAACTTTCTGAAAATTCACATTGCAGGCAGGATTGAGGGTTGCCAACACAAAAGCTGAGGGTCTGGAACAGGTCCGAGGAACATTTATGCATATTCCGCAGCCGTGGATTGCAAAATACCACATTTAAGCGTGCACTAGTTGCTATGCACGCTCTTGAGAGCGCGCGCCTACAAGATTCAAACTGTGCAGACACAGGCCCAATATTATGCAGTTTCCACAGATATTTTGGCAAGACTGCGTGAGGACATTGGCTTACTAGAGCGTGTTGTATTTACCACCTCATAAACTGTAGGATAACAGGAGCGTTACATTTCGACACTAACAGCAATTTGCGGACTCACGCGTGATCGTGTCGTGTGATAAGTCGTCATCAACAACACTATTTTCCCACAGGCGTTGCAAAACTATCTTGTCGCCCATTTGCCTAACCTCGGAGAAGTGTTTTTTCTGCAAGGTACTGCTCCGCACAAGGAAAAGGACGCTAAAGATTATTTTAAAGGGGTATCTCCAGGTCGCTGCATCGCCAGTGATGGTTCAATCCTATGGCCTGCACAATCTCCTGATGATGACCAGCCTAGATATGTCAAGAACATGTCGTACCAACAGAATTTAAACAAAAAAGGAAGAACCAGAACGGTACTCCGCTGATACTGTTGCTGAAGTAGAGAAGCTAAAGCAGGACACTGTTGATGCTGTCGATGAAGTAAATGCAAGCATGTTTGAGAGAACCTGGAGACGGATTATCGATTTCTTATGGTCTGGGCGACAAACAGGCTGAAGTCGAAGTGTACCTCGTATTTGATAATTGTACATAAAAGTAATCCTTCTATGGACGTTCGAAAAATTGCAAAACCGACTATTAACTTTGTCATGTCTGTCTGTCCGTCCGCACGGAACAACTCGGTTTTCACTGAATGGATTTTATTAAAATTTGATATTTGAATATGTTTCGAAAATCTGCCTGAAAAATTCAAGTTTCATTACAATCGAACAAGAATAACGGGTAGTTTGCATGAAGACCAACATATATTTCTTATCATACCTCGCTTATTTCTTCCTATAATGAAAAATGTTTCAGGCAAAAGTTCTACTTAAAATAAAAAGCACACATTTTATGTTCAACAACGTTCCTTTTTACCAAAACCGTGCCGTTTATGAGATAATGTAAAAATGTAGATCCGGACAGGCCACAGATGACAATATAACACGGCGTATGCGCATTACATGCTTCACACCAAAGGATATAAATACACTTAGAATACGTCCTACTTAGAGATTTCTAACCGCAACAATGGTTGCACGAAAGCTCCGCAATATTACGTTATACGTACATTGCCTGTCTGGTTTTCGTATGATCTATTCAGTAAAAGAAATTTCATTACACATTCTTTTAAATATTACTGTGTGCGTAATTTGTAAATGTATACATTATACTGTATATGAACCAAGAGGAGACAACCCCCTCCCACACCTGCGTATAATTCATTGTAGTGAATAATTGAGAATATTTTCTTTGTTGAATTATTGTAAAGTGGTTTAGTTAAATTTTTATGGCTAGTGTACAAGCGCCAGACTTCCATTTTGTTCACATGGCTAAGTGTGAGAAATGATTGTCAGCATTTTGTATTAAGTTACGCTGTGTGAATCGCTAGCCCAGCTACAGAGCGTGTGTTAAGCTTAGAGACGCTGATAGTTTAGGACGCGGTCCAGTGAAGTTCATAAAAGCTTTTGTATCGCTTTGTTCCAGGCTCAATCGGTGCAGCATTGCTAGAACTAACACGTTTAAATTGTAGGCACATCTGTGCCAAGAAATAACTTCGAAAATAGTGCAAGAAATTTTAAAACAGAGAAAAGGTGTTTGTTATTCATTGTAACAGGTAGGTGGTTGCAGTAAGAATATAATTACGAGTTACCTAGAGGAATTATAATTTCGAGTAGATTATTTTGTCTTAGTTTCAAAATTGCAGCGTCGTAAGTAGTAAGGGTGTCACTTGAGAAATTTCATTAACCCTGTGACGTCAAACGTAAAGAAACTTAACCTTGCCTCCCTTCGCTCACTGCCCCAGGCCATCACGTGATGTAAACAATGGAACAGACAGTATAGCGCCAGGTTAAACCTAACTTTAACTTGTTACTATTTTGAAACCTAACCTTCCCCTTGCTGCCCCTAGGCGATTACGTGAAGTAAACAATAGCCGAGACAGTATGGCTACGGGCTAAACCTAACTTTAACTTGTTATTATTTTGAAACCTAACCGTTTACTTTCTCTGCCCTCAGGAGGTTGCCAAACGTAAACAATGGCTGAGACAGTTTGGCGCCAGGCTTAACCTAACTTTAACTTATTATTATTTTGAAGATTTGTTATTGTCACGTGACGTAAACAAAAGATGTCGGAGGGCATAATGACCTTTGTGCTTAACTTAACTTTAACTTGTTATGGTTACTTGATTTAAACACGACGCCATTTTGAATTTGTGGCAATACGGCGACTAGAGCGGTAATTTTAAACTTTCTTATAAATGTGAAACTGTTATTGTCACGTGATGTAAACAAAAGATGGCTGGGAGGTTAATGACCTTTGTGTTTAATCTAAATTTAACTTGTTATGGTTACTTGATGTAAACAAAAGGGCCATTTTGAATTTTCGGCAATATGGCGGTTAGAGCGGTAATTTTAAACATTATGTTGAATCCAAGTTTTGGTTACTGCATGTAAACAAAAGATGGCGCAGGGGTTAAAGACCTTCGTGCTTAAAACAACTGTAAATTTTTAGGGTTACTTGATATAAACAAAGGCACGATTTTGAATTTGTGGCAATATGGCGGATAGGGCGGTAATTTTAGAACTAACTTTAAATTATTATTTTGAAACCTTGTTATTGTCACATGATGTAAAGAAAAGATGTAGAAGGTGTTAATGACCTTTTTTGCTTAACCTAACTTTTACTCGTAATGGTTATTTGCTCTAAACAAAGGCGCCGTTTTGAATTTACGGCGGCTAGAGCGGTAATTTTAAATATTGTTATTATCTTGAAACCTTGATATAGTTGCTGGAAGCTAGTATTAACATACCCTGTATATACAGACCTTGAGTTAGTATTAATTTTACTAGAAAAATATCTTAACTTGCCTAAATTAAAATTAGACCTTAAGGACGTCATCCTGTGTTGCATGCATTTTGATATTTAATATGCCTATTTTACGTCACGTCTCTCTTAAAACCGTACTAATTATTTTCACAGGTTTTAAATTACTGTAAGATATGCAAACATAAAATGAAGCACAGCAAAATGTAACAAACTAAAATGAAATCATATTGCCATATAATAAGTAATAAATGCTGCAAATTAAACGTAGCATCATTAGGCCACAAACAAAAACACGTTCCCTTTTTAAACTAAAAGTTATTCGATGTAAAGCTGTTTTAAATATATAGTGTTAATTTTCTGCATGGGTGTAATATTATTCTCTATTTATGTAGCGCTCTATAAAGATGAGCAATCCACCGAAATTTGGAAACCATGTAGTGGTTCGTACTAAGGCACTTCTTATTTTTTCTACAACGAAAACATCGCTGTTTACTGTAAAATTATAAAAACACACATGTAAAATCTTCTAAAGGTTAAAGGTATGACTACAGTTATTAAAATACATTAACGTTAAAGCAAAACACGTACATTTAGTAAAACATAAAGCCGAAAAAGCAACTTGCATTGTAAGGTACAACTAAACTAAAATTAAACAAAGGAATATTTAGGAAAATCCTAATTACTGTTGTTCGTAATACGTTCTAGTACAAAAGTCAAACTTGGAATTTTTCTAACTAATAAAAGAACTTTAGGTGTATCAAAAAGAAATGTAATTCGTAAAATGTTCCTAATGCGTTTTTAATGTAAGTAAAACTCATTAATTCTTCAGCCGCTTGTAATGTTTTTAATCACGCTAATTATAAAAAACGGTAACTTCTATAATTATTTCATACTGTTCATATAAGAGCAAGCGTCTTCTGGTAAATATTCGGTTAAAGCCTAGTGTCGTCCATAACCAAAAACTACAAATGGCGTAACGTCAAGCAAGTTCCAACAGGTTCGTAAATCCATGTTTAAAATTGGGTTGGTATTAAAAGGTTTAAAATGGCGCTTTTAAGACTTAGGTTTATTTAAACCTCCCGTGGTGGTATCCATATTGTAACATGGTGGTGGGCTATAATTTAAACTCGGGTTCGTAATTCAAACGTTTGAAAATTGCGCTAATTTATAAACGTTTACGTTAAAATGACCGAATATATAGTACTGCCCTCCAGACATGTTCGACCTGTTTGTTTTCTTAGTGGCTTTTTTTCTAGAATTTTCACCTGATTGTTATCTCGACCATCCCTTTAATGGCTTTTAACTGTCACCTGATTTTTATCTTAAGTATACCATTAATGGCCTTTTTCTAGAATTCTTATCCAATTTTATCTAACCTGCATTTCTGCTGGGACCAGCACGTCTGAAAGGGGTAAACAAATCATTAGGTTAATGATTTTAACCTGAGGGTAGACAAACGTCTAAGTGGATAGTGATGTTATCCGTCTAAAAGGAATTTTAATGGATTTACACTGGAAGATGTGAAATATAGGATACCTAAGATCGCAGAATACAACTCGTCACTCTCGTAGTTACTAGCCGGCTCTCCAGCAATGTGTACAAAGTTTAACTCATCTAGCGAACTTATATACATACCTCCAGCACCACCGCCACCAATCATTATGAACCTACAGCCTTTAAACTTGAAAAGTCAAGTTTATGGCCGTATAACATTTAAATATTGGCGTGTGCCCTTCATGGACGTGAATCAACTGGCAGCTGCTGGATTTTTCTTCACAAACAGGGGTGATGTGTTTCGTTGTGTTTTGTGAAGTGAAAGTCGCGCATTGAGTAAAAGGAGGTGATGCATTTATGAACCATCAGCGTTGGAGTCCATCTTGCGAGTTTGAAAAGGGGTTGTTTGTAGGAAACATTCCTGCTCCGGCTCATATATCTCAACAACATAGTAGTAGCTTTGACGTTTGCGGGCCTTATATGTAGTACACACTAAAAACTTAGCGTCCGGAGCGTTGTAAGTATATATTTACTTTTATTTATTAATGTTCTGCTATGTATAATTATAACAGTACACTAATATTTATCGTCTTTTACAGCTACAAAATTCAGACAGCACAATGTGGGGTGGTCTTATGTATCCGTAATTATTGACCATATAACGCCCGAATGGAGTCTTTTACAACTTGGCCTAGCGCTTCTAAACAAAAGCCTGAAAATTTAAGTGTAGCTGGTTTCTTTTATACAGGTGAGTTACTTTAGAATTAAAAGCCAGTTTATTGCGAATAATTATTATTTTCTCAACAACCAACTAATATGAAACTGTTTTTGTTAAGGTAAAGTTACCTGCTTTCATTGTGGAATCACCTTAAAAGATTGAAGGAAACGGATTATTGGTGCAAACAACAAGCAAAATGGAGTCCTAACTGCATTAACATATATGTGAAAAAATTCGTACGTTCGTATTACATAGTGCTCCTTGTACACAGTAATTTCCTGTAAGTGTGTGTGTGTGTGGAGGTTCTAACCTGCTTATCCTCAGGGTAAACGATATGTTCGCTTGCATAGTTTACAAACAACAAACCTCAGCGTGCTCTGTAAAATTGTGCATTTTCTAACCTCTCCGTTTTCGCATTTAAGAACAAGTCTCGGTGTTGTTAGTAGTGTCCATTGCTAAGCATAATGGATTTTCCAGATTACTCCGATGTTACGTTTCTACCAAACTCAAGCATTGGGGAGTTGTGTGAGGACTTGAATACTATCGTAGGGCAAGGCATTTGGTACGATACATTTCAAGTTCAAATTACAGAGTGGTTATGGCCGGTGAATTATATTGTTACGACCTCTAACAGTGATGATGTACTCTGTGATACATTCGGGATTTATCGAAGTTATGCTGCTGGAATCCTGAACTCAGTAAAGCAAATGAATTTCTATGTGCTGAGCCATAAACATAAATTAAGCTGAACATATTGAAAACTTTATTGGGGAAAAGAGTGCAATTTTAAGTTACTTGCAGAAAACAATTCTCTGTTAATATCTGGTTGTGACACAGTTCTAATATCCTTTGAAGCAATACTAATACATGGACGGCTCCCGCTAGGACTAATATTTGCCCAAAGTGCGTTAAAAAGGATTCGCTTATCGTCTCGCATAAAAAATGCTTAACATAGATCACAAATGACGTGTTAACATCAAGACATGAGTGCAAATTTGATATGTGTGCTTTGGATTTAGACAGACCTAGGCGTTCAGCTAACTGTAAATTGTACACCAGGTTCTGTTCCAGACATCCTCTAATAGACACATTTCCCACCGGATTACTGTTCTGTAGTAAACGTTCTCACAATCTGTCTTGGAAAAATGAGTGCCAATTTTTAATTGTGTTAAAACCGGTCCTGCAAGTTTGAAATCGCTCTGTGTTAATAAGTTATGTAGTTTACAAAGCAAGTATATTAAATAAAAACCGTGTGGTTAAAAATCAATTTGTACAATATTACAAACTTATTTGTGTAAGTGTACGAGTATAATAAATTTAGAATTTTGAGTACTTGTAAAATATAAAATTGTGTCTTTATTTACCAAGAAAAGGTTCCTTAAAAAGAGATGTTTAAAGCAGTGGTATTGGAACCTAGAATCTTTCAGTTACGAGTCTGATATCTTACCGCTTTAGCCACCTCTTTCTAGTGTCATATAAAACGGTAGCCGTATTGTGAAACGGCGTTCTTTTTCAAATAGTAAATGTTTAAGTTAGTAACAAATTAAAATTAGTGCGCTATCCGCCATATTGTGAAATGGCCGTCTTATTCAAATAGTAAATATTTCAGTTAGGTTTAAATAGGGTGCAAGTACGCCATATTGTACAAATGGCTGTTCTATTCAAATAGCAAACTTTTAAGTTAATTTAAAAAACGCAGTTTCTGCCATATTTAAAAATTGCCGCCTTATTTAAGTAACTAGTTAAATTTAAGTTAGCCTTAATTTAAAATTACCGCTCTATCCACCATATTGTAACTTGGCCGCCTTATTTCAATAACAAAGTTAAAAATGGCGCACGTATCCACCATTTTGCCAAAAATTCAAAATGGCGCAATTGTTTACATCAAATCAATAACAAATATTTAAAATAATAAAGTTTAAAATTACCGCGTGTCCACCATATTGCCTCAAATTGAAAATAGCGGTGGCGACAAGCTACCTTGAAGATTTGTTTACATCCGTTAACCATTACAAATTCACTTAATTTTCAAAATAAACAATTAAAGTTAATTTAAAATTAGCGCACTAGCCGCCGTATTACCAAAAATTCAAAATTTCGCCTTTGTTTAGAACAATTAACCATAACAAGGCAAAGTTGGGTTAAGCAAAAAAGGTCATTAACCCCTGTACAATCTTTTGTTTACATCACGTGACAGTAACAAGGTTTACAAATAATGACTATTTAAAGTTAGGTTTAAAACGATCGCCTTTTCCGCGTTATTGCCACAAATTCAAAATCGCGCATTTGTGTACATCAAGTAACCATAGCAACTTATAGTTAGGTTAAGCACAAAGGTCTTTAACCCCTCTTCCATCTTTTGTTTACATCCAGCAAACATAACAAGGTTTCAATATAATACCAATGTTAAAATTTACCGCTCTAGCCGCCACATTGACGAAAATTCAAAATGGCGCCTTTGTTTACATCAAGTAACCATAAGAAGTTAAAGTCATTTTAAGCACAATGGTCAGTGACCCCTCCGACATCTTTTGTTTACAACACGTGACAATAACAAAGCTTCAAAATGGTAAGAATATTTAAAATTGCCGCTCTACTAGCCATATTACCACAAATTCAAAATGGCGCATTTGTTTACATCAAGTAACCATAACAAGTTCAAGTTAGGTTAAACACTAAGGTCATTAACCCTTCCGCCATGTTTTCTGTACATCACGTGACAATAACAAAACTTCAAAATAATAACAGTACAAAGTTAAGTTAAGCCTGGCGCCGAATTGTGTCGGTCATTGTTTGCGTCTGGTAAACGCCTGAGGGCAGGGAAATTGTAGGGGTAGGTTTCAAAATAATAACAAGTTAAATTTAGGTATAGGCCGCAGCCATAATGACTCGGCCATTCGTTGCGTGACGCGATCGCCTAGGGAAGGTTGGGGAGGGTAAGATTTCAAAATAATTACAAGTTAAATTTAGGTTTAACCTGGCGCTATACTGTCTGGGACATTGTTTACATCACGTGATCACGTGGGTGCAGGGAGGGAAGGAAGGTCAAGTTTAGTTCTGTTTATGTGTGACGTCACAGGGTCAATGAACTTCCCAAGTGACATTCTTAGTACTGTCGTAATGTACAATGACAAAGTCGATACAACTATTTTATAGCCTGTGAACAAAAAACTGAGTGATGTAAACTACAGGTTAAACTAAACAGTACGGAAGTACTGATGTACGCAATTCACTAACGAACGTTGTAATGAAGAGGAAACAGGAGGTGAATTAGTGTTGTGAATATACGGTTAAATTTGTTTGCATCATTTTCTAGTATAATATAAATTGTTGAAGTGAATTACTATTCTTTCTATTGAACTCAATAACGTCGATCTTCTCATTTGGCTTACCAGGGATATTATTAAAAAGTATGTTGGCAGTGATGCCACTACTCCCTTCCTCCTTATTTTAGGAAGCTACCCCTAAAATAAGAGTGGCCAGTCTAAACTAGCGTCTACAGAATTGGTTTGCAGCGGTAGATATATTCCTATTTAAGTTCACGCAAGTATTTTAAATCTGTAAGAAAAATGGCAGTAGCAGCAGGAGGCCATATGGCTAGATTGCAGGCAGAGATTCAAAACCTGCAGGCGCAGCTACAAGCGAGACCCTCCGTCACCAAAGATTTATCACTCGTAACTCTTGTGACAAAATGGTCAGGCACGGACTAGGCAGTCTACTTTCACGAAATTTTTTAAATTCTAGAAAGCACTGCACGCTTTGGCAACTGGTCACAGGATGATTTGATCAGAATAGCAGCTATGAAACTGACTGATGCAGCTAGAGTCTTCTATAATGCTACCCTAGAATTGCACGATAAAGACATAACGAGTAAGGCATTTAAGTCTGTTTTCTACAACCGGTTCAGAGATGTACGAACCGATCAGTTTCACTTCACGCATTTACAGACGGCGAAACAAAGAAAATATGAATCGCCGCAGAAATTCGCGAATAGCTGAAGGAGTCTAGCGTACAAAACGGTACCTAAAATTGAGGATAAAGTGAAACAAAAGTGGCACTATGAGCAAGCCGAGAGGATGCTATTAGCTAGCTTCACATCTTGTTTATCAGGGCTGGCAGGCAGACATGACTCAATTAATTTGCCGGACATATGGAACAAGCTTTTATAATTGCTATTACGATGAACGAAGCCGAAATTCAAGAGCGACGTAATGATACATTTTGCGTAGGAAGAAAGACCTTCACGCGGAGCGCGCAGCAGTGGTACCGTGCGAAGCACAACTCAGCATGTAGGAGCCAGTCGCACAAAAAGTTAGAAACGAAAGGGACCCTCTAGAAATTCGGGTAACAGTGAAGAACTCAAAAGTTGTGAATACGGAGGTGTGGGGCATTTTGCTCGAGAATGTCCAACCCGCAAAAGCCGTTTGAACTCTAGTAAACCCATTAGTGTTGGAGGCAGAAACGCGTCCCAGGGATCTGCAGGAAACCCCACTCAGGAAGCATCGAGGAGACCTAAAGGACGGAAAAACGACTCGACAGCAGGGAAACGCGAAAGAAAAGGCAGTGGAGACAGTTATTTTCATATTTCAGTCCCAGAAAAAGATGATAGAAATTTTACAGTGAGAGTGCAGTCAATAGCAGGCGCACCCACAATACAGGCAAAGATTACAGGCTTTCACAGGGTGTTTGTACTAGACACAGGTTCAGGCATTTCAATAATCCAACCTGGAATCTACGCTAGCGAAGTAAAGCCCACCAATTTATCTCCATTTGGTGTGACAGGCAGAGAGCTGAAAATAGCGGGAATAAAGGACGTGACATTCCACCTTAACGGCAGGAAATTTAGTCATCAGTTTTGTGTTTGTTCACTACCAACAGACGCCTATGGAATAAATGGAATGTATTTTTATCGGAGAAAAATGCAGATTTGAACTAGGAAAATTCACAGTTTGGGTTGATGACAGACAGTAAGTTGAAACAGTTTCGAGAGTCAGAGAACACGGCACGCCAAAGGAAAGGCCAGCTCTCACATTCTTTGTTAACCGGAGCGGCGATTATAGTCGCAAAGAACCCATCGCAAAAGCCCGAAGTGGTGAGGGGAAGCGCGAACCGGAATGTAAACAGCGCCCCCTGTAATAGATATACGGGGAAGAGAATCGTGGATCAAACTAGCCCCATAGTAAAACAGATAGTCGTTGGGAAGATGAAAATGCCGAAACGTCGGGTAAACCCCGAGTTAGTGTGCGTCAATCCAGCCCAGCTCCCACTCGAAGGAGTCTTAACGGCATGCGGACTCTCACGAGCATTTACGAAGGCGCCATAGCGAATTAGACCGCAGGAGGCGACAAACTCAGTGACGTCACGCGATTAGCTGAGCGATACACAGTCCGGCGTGTATGTACATGTCATGGTAGTGAATTTCAGTCACGAGGAAATTCAATTGCCGGAGGCAACTGTACTAGGCGTAGCAGAAGAAACTTCAGCAAGCGTTGTAGTAGCTATTAATGAAGAAGTTAAGTCAAATTCTGACCACAGTAAGGAAACGTATTGCGGAGTTAACACGATAGTAGATGATGCAAATTTTAAGCAGTATTTGCAAGATAAGTTACAGCACTTAACTCACGCAGAGATTTCATTAATGGAAACACTATTGAGAAAGTATAGACACGTTTTCCATGTTAAGGGAAGCAATGACTTCCGAGGTACCGACCTGATAGAACATAGAATAATATCCGGTGATGCTAAGCCGATTAGAAAACCTCCATACAGAGCACCATTTGCTATTAGAAAGGAAAAGGTAAATCAGGTTCAGAATATGCTGGAAAAAGGTGTTATAGAAGAAAGTTCTCCTTGTTCAGCTCCAGCAATTTTTGTGCCAAAGAAATCCTTAGAGGGAAGGTAATAATATTGATTCTGTGTTAATTTTTGTGCACTGATTGCAGTGCCGCCATTTGATACATATCCTTTACCTTTAATGGGGCATGCAGCTTCAGCACTGCACGGTAGCAAGTATTTTTCTACAATTGCCCTGTTCAGCGGGTTTTGGCAGGTTAAAATAGCTGAGGACAAATGAAGACGGCTTTTTTAACCCCGTCAGGGTATTATCACTTCCAAAGACTACCCTATTGTTTAAGCAACTCACCTGCCAGTTTTCAGAGGTCAATAGACTTGGTACTAAGAAACGTGACGGAAGACCTCTGTTACGTATACATTGACGACGTTTTGGTGTTTACTGACACAATTGAGGACACGCACGTCGAATAGAGAGTGTTACAGCGTTTTGAGAAAGTTAATTTATTGTTGCAGCCAGAAAAATTCGCATTTGCGCAACCGCAAGTAAATTACTTGGGTTATGTAGTGTAACGGGATGGAGTTACAGTTTCCCCTGACAAACTAAAGGTAGTTAACCAGTACCCAGTACCTAGGAACGTAAAAGCAGTAAGATCCTTCTTAGGATTAGCTTCGTTTACGGGTGTTTAGTTCCCAAATTTGCAGAAATTGTAAACTCGACGCAATTGATAAGAAAGGACGTTCAATTCAAATGGGAAAGTACCCAGCAAACAGCGTTTGAGAAGCTGAAAGAAATACTGTGTTCAGAACACGTTTTAGCTTATCCAGACTTCAACTCATAGTTTATTTTGACGACGGACGCATCCAAGGTGGCCGTAGCCGCAAAGTTGTCACAGATTCAGGAGGGCGTGTAGTGTCCAAGCACATTTGCAAGTCGGTAAATGAACAAAGCAGAGCAAAATTACAGTGCTTCTGAAGCAGAAATGTTGGCAGTAATATGGACGATCAAACAATTTCTCTGTTATCTCTTTGGTAAAAGAATTGCAGTTAGAATGGATTATTCCGCACTGACCTACCTTCATACGGTTGCAGTAAATAATTCCAGGCTAATGCGTTGGCGTTTACGCTTAGCGGAATTTGATATCGATATCCCAGGAACGCAGATAAGGCATGTCGACGCTTTAAGTCGCCATGTACAGACTGTAACTACTAACCAAACTCTCTCTAAAGAATTGGTAAAAGCAGAGCAGGGAACCGACCAATTTTTTAAATCCCTAGAGGTAGGAAAGCCCAAGGGAAAGTCAGATTATTTTTATGATGGAGTCATGTAGAGGAGGCGAAAGAAAGGAGAACACCAGTTGGTAGTCCCCAAGAAATTGGCTAAGGATGTAATAACCTTGAACCACAACCACATTTTTGCAGCACATCGAAGTAGGAAACGAACGCTGGAAATTTTGTGCATACGTTATTATCGGCCAGAAAGGAGGCAGCACGTGGAAAATTACGTAAGGGCGTGTGACGAATGTCATAGGAGGAAACAAGGGCGTGAATATACAGCACCTTTAGGTGACGTTCGCCAATCCACTTACCCCTTCGAAATTACCTCAATGGATATTTGTGGACCATATCCCCTCACCCCAACGAAAAGCAAGTATCTCTTAACCTTCTTTGATAATTTACAAAATATGCGGAAGCAATTCCCATACCAGATTTGTCTGCAGAATCATGCACCGGAGCGTATTCGACACATGTAATTGCCTGGCATGGCACGGGTTCGATTTTAGTGACCGATCATGGACGGTCATTCACTTCCTTGTTTTTTAAAGAGACCTGTAATATTTTACGAGTAAAGCAGATGCACTCATCAGCCTATAATTTGCAAGGGAATGGAAATGTAGAGAGGCTTCATAAAATCATGAATCAGGGCTTACGTCACTACGTGAACTCATCAGGTTCAAATTGGGACCTTCTGATTTCATATTATTTAATGGAATATAGAGCTACTCCCCATGGTACAAGCGGGTACAGCCCTTATTATTTACTTCATGTCAGGGAGATGGTCTTGCCAATCTCACATGACTTCAGAGTGAAATTGACGCCTGACGTCAGAGAAACGTAGTATGCACCTTGGCTAGAACACTTTAAGTCAACACTTAAGTCAGCCTATACGTTGGTCCGCGAGAATAGTCACAAGTCGCATGCGACGAATAAGAAGCACTATGACAGAAGGGCAAAGGAAAGAAATTTTCAAATAGGTGACATAATGTGTCTGTACAATCCAACTAAAAAGCCCGGACGCAGTTACAAATTTTTTCTGTTTGTGCGGGGCCTTTTAGTTTTGTAGCACGTTTGTAAAATTTGAATTATTGTGTAGAAAATCAGCAAGGCAAGCAGTTTGTGGCGAACTTTAACCGCATAAAACAAGCTTTTAATCAGGGAATTTGGAAGGCTAAGAAAAGGGAAAGATGTTACAGGAAACAGCAGACAAGACGGTAGGAACAAGAAAAGGACGAGCCAGCAGTACTCGCCCTCGGCCCAATGTCGATCCCAGTACCACAAGATGTCAACCGAAAACCGACCCCTGAAACTCCAGACTGCAGCCCTCCACACACGATGGACACCCCTGCAACGGAACCATATTCTTTGGATCACATGGATAGCAAAGAACATGCCCAAAATATGTTCCACCAAATACACCCAGTACGAGACGGGAAATATCAATTACAAGGTTACATCCGCCGCTCACAAGACTTCAGTCAAGGCTGCAAGCATTACAAGAGACAGCATAACAAGACGATGAATGAGAGAGCAGGCACATAAATGTAACAGAGAAGCTAAAACAGGGCAAGCAATTGAGCATAATCAAATGTCTAAGATGCACGCTTAAGATTTACTGTTTAGAAGCAAGAAAGAGTATTTATGCACATTTGGCTATTTGTAATAATATTTACATATTTGTTGCTGATACTACAGTATGAGTTAACCCTTGTTTAATTGAATTAATGTTTTAAACGCAATTAATGTTTTCATATGTCATGGTAATCTGGGTTGAGTAATGTCTACTCTTAGTATCGAAGCAAGGACAGACGGGAAGAGATGTCTTACCCAACTCACTCGCTTACTACTGGCCAGCGAGCTAGCTACACAACAACCGAGAGAGGAGAGGCACCGCCTATAACCCTCCCTCCACCCGCCTTGCGAGGTAGGATACAGAGAGCTGAGGGAAGTTAACGACCTTCATGGCCGTACGACGAACAGCTGACAACTGTCAATCGACAACGCAACCAGCGGAGATATGTTGCAGTTAATTTGCTTCATAAGAGTTAACTTGTTAATGCAGCCATTAAAATGTTATTGATGATAGTGCAATAAAGAAGTTTGTGTATGTTCCAAGAATGCTGTTATGCACTGTTGGTGCAGAAGTTACAAACAAACCACTGAATCGCGGTGTGGTCTTTCTGAAAGGGAAGGGCAAGTTTGTTACCAACAATTATTGGCAGATAATCGTGAATTTCGACTTAACTGCATATGAGGATGGAAACAGCACGTTACGTGAGGATTTGCCCCAAATGGAAGAAATTACCAAACGTACTTTTCCTATTGGGGAATTAGGACTTGTGGAAACAGCTTTAACTTCCTTGGAAAGCAAGCTGGCAGACTTAAAGGAATTTTAACCTAAAGTAGATAAGCGCAGAGGACTAATTGATGAAGGTGGTTCAATGTTAAAAGCATTGTTTGGTTTTGCTTCGGTAATATACGTAAATGACCTGCACGCCACTATTGAAGTGATGCAGAGGAAAGAAGACACCATTGTTCATTCTTTGAATCAGCCAGTCTCTTATTTAAAACAGCTGGATGGATCGGTTAGATTTAATTATTAAGCCGTGGCCAACTTATCAGCTACTCTTAAGGGAATAGTACTAAAAGTTCAGGAGGAATATCAGGAAGTTGCCTCTAAACTAAATAGGAACAGAGACACATTGAAGGAGTAGGAATTATACGCCAACTTGAATTCGCACTCATAACTGAGTGTTGATGAACTTGTAGATGCACTACAGTATGTCCAATTAGGTAAAATGCTCTTAAACCTAATCAGCCCAACTATGTTGTGTGAAATGTTGAAAAATATTACATTAGTTTTACCAGAAGGCAGGTTTGCAGGTTTACGTCCGAATAATGTGTATACATATTATGAAGTAATTGAAGCAATTATGTTAGTAGATGTGCATAGTTTTAAACTCATTCTAAATGTTCCCCTTAAGGCATTGAGCAGGCAATATGAATTGTATAGAATGGATGTATTACCTACGCGTATTTTTAATAATACTATGTTCCATTTGAAATTGGGAAAGATTATTTTGAGATTAACTTACTGCAACGATCCTATCTGACTTTAACAGAAAAGGATGTAAAACGTAGAGGCGAGGACATTATAATTTGTCTAGCCGCCCAGGCCGTTTATAGCACAGAAGTTAATTCGTGCGCTCTGAGTTTACACTTCAAAGCCCTCTCACGCTCGAGAGATGTGCAGACGCACAGTGATTTCTCGTCCACCACAGCCCAGACTGGAGAGATACGGATCAGCTGTGCTGTACTTCCTAGCTGAGTCTGAGACTCTACATCTCCCATGTCAGCAAAATCGGACGTGGGTAGCCTGCACTATGACATTGGAATGAGGAGGTTTTCTTAAGAATGCCCAATTCTGTTACCTCACCCCTCAAGGTCTACGGCCGTTCCCCGCATTACGAGGAGAGTCGAGTTTTCAGCCCAGGGTCCTGAATTGTTCATCCCCACCATCCTCGCAGTAGCATCAACCCGCGAGAAGGCACTTTTGCAGTAGATGTCATTCTTAGACGGGACAAAATTGGAGCAATTGTCAACCAGTATTTCTTCACACCACATTGAGGCGGACATTATTACATTGTTCCATTTACACGCATCCAGCCAGCAGTACGCGAGTAAAAGTAATGGAATTATTTTAGGACTGATAACAGCAAGTGTAGTGTTAACACTATTTGTTGTTTACTACTTTGCCCAGACCCATATCTGGAACTTGGTGAAGAATTGTGTGGTGAATCGGGCTATCGGTAAATGAAGATGTTCAGAAACCCCAATCTGACATTTCAACCCCTTCGCGCCCAAACACCAGTAGTGCAGTTTGTGAAGAATTGTCGGAAGCATCCCCGCAAACAAGATTCTATGTTTATTCAATGCAAACTGTTTGAATTGAAGTTCAAGTGCTCAAGTTAAATGGTTCAGGTTTATTTGTTTAAGTTTAATTATTTTGAGCAGTGACTTACCCATGATAAGTGATGGTAATGATTAATCGTTGCTGAAAATATTTTAACATGCTTGATTGTTTTCATGATATGATGAGATAATTGCATTGGAAACTCACTACTTTCAGTAATACGTTGATGATTGGGACATGTAAACGGCTAGTTTACAAATGTTTACACATGTTACAAGTGTTTGGAAATAATATTGTGTTAGATATGTTTTATTATTATATTGTTTTGTCTGTCAGGAGACAGATAGTGAGGTGAATGAGTATTGAGAGACTAAAATTTTAGTGACTTTGGTATTTACACCTTGAGCTCTTTCCACAGAATTTACAGTGGCCTGGATCCAACCATTTGTGCGTTCTGAAGGATTACCTTCCCTTAACTAGGAACGAATCCTGGGGAAGAGAACACATGTTTTGGGAATGTAACAATAACACTTTTTACAAATGATTGTATGTCAATTGGTATTGTGTTTAGTAGTTGATTTTTTTGGGAATGTGTTAAGTGTCTATTCAGTTATTCTTACGCGGATTTAAGGTTATTAAGCATAGATTTGGAGGACCGAATGGTTTAAAATGGGGTGATTTGTAGTGAATAATTGAGTACACTTTCTTTGTTGAATTAGTGTAAAGTGGTTTAGTCAATTTTTGATGGCTAGTGTACAAGCGCCAGACTTTCCTTGTGTTCAAATGGCTAAGTGTGAAAAATGATTGTTAGCATTTTGTATTAAGTTAGGCTGTGTGAATCGCTAGCCCAGCTACAGAGCGTGGGTTAAGCATAGAGACGCTTCTAGCCTAGGGCGTGGTTCAGTGAAGTTGATAAAAGCTTTTGTAACGCTTGGTTCGAGGCTCTATCGGCCCAGCATTGATAGAACCAACATGTTCAAGTTGTAGGCACCTCTGTGCCAAGCAATAACTTCGAAAATAGTGCAAAGTAATTTTAAAACAGTGGAAATGTGTTTGTTATTCATTTAAAACGTAGGTGGTTGCAGTGAGAATATAATTATGAGTTACCGAGGGGAATTATAACTTTGAGTAGACTATTTGGCTTAGTTTCAAAATTGCGGCGTCTTAATGTACAATGACAAAGGCAGGCGATACAACTATTTTATAGCCTGTGAACAAAGAACGAAGTTTGATATAAACTACAGGGTAAACTAGACAATACGGGAAGTACTGACGTTCGTAATTCATTAACGAACGTTGTAATGAATAGAAAGAGGGAGGTGGATTAGTGATGTGAATGTACAGTTAAATTTGATTCATTTTCTAGTATAATATAAATTGTTAAAGCGAATTACCATTCTCTTCTATTGAGCTTAATAACGTCGATCTTTGCATGTAACTTACCAGGAATATTATTGAAAAGTATGGTGGCAGTGAAGCCAATACCGCCCTCCTCCCTATTTTAGGATGCTACCTCTAAAATAGAAGTAGTCAGCCTAAACTAGCCACTACATTATGTTGAGGAGGCGCATATGCGTAAAATATATCCTCTGAAGGTAACCCTCCATGCGTGTCCAGAAAACATCATCTAGAGAAATTCCTGCATACATCCGGTATTCCATGCGATGCGTCTTCCATTATTGGGTGTAATATTGCCTCTGGTGTCTTCCTGTGAACAGAACTCTCCAGATTTTGCGTTTTACATGCCTGTAACATAATTTCAGAACATTCCCCTTTTGACGCGTCTGCATATAAGCCTTACAGAGGCCACACATCACCCCTTTCCAAAAAAGTGTTCCTGTTACTAATTAGGAAAACAAATCTTTATTCTGAGAATCGTAGGAATATATTGGTCTGCGGAAGAATGTTGTCAGACATTAAGAAGTATATGCTGTTGTGCTTTGAAAATTATTTCCTTTTTTCTTTGAGCAGATTCTTGCTTGAGAAACTAACAGGTTTTCAGGTAGTCAAATATTTCTCCGCATTTTATTGAGCCCGAATGTTCATTACCACGTTTACAAGTGTCCGCCACCTGTCCCTATCTTCAGAAACAGGAAATTACATTCATAAAATTCTTGCTAATATTATGCTGTGAATATATATTCTAAGAAAAAATTATGATGGTTGGTAATTTTACTTTTATTTTCGTGCGGTTGACAACTTGATCTTTCACGTATGGAAAGAAAAGAATAGCTTAGTGTGGTGGAAAGAGAAATTCAAATGATGGCGCTTGAAGCCAAGGGAAAGTAGCATGGGGCGGGACAGGTGTAACATTGCATAGGTTCATTATCAGTTCTCGTTACTGAAAAATAGCGTAATTAATCCAAGACGAGTACAGTGAGCAACCCATGTTGAATGTGTCAACGCGTAAGACGCGAGCTGCGTAGAACACAGTACCTGGAAAATATTAAGCTATGTCATAGATGGGAAAAACTGTGAGGTGTTTGTGAAGATGTTTGCCTATGAATATGCTAAAGAGATTTGGGTTCCGTAAACCGCAGAGAACAGGTGAACTTGGCAGAATTTATCAGCTTATCAAGTAGAATTGTTATGTATTTGTCGCCTGTGCTGAGGTAAATTTTCTCTGAAGTCTGAATGTATGATTACCGATTATGGTAAATCGTTGTTAGAAATTATAGACAGGCCTACTGTATATCACAACTTCGTCTCACACTTCTGTTGAATTTATATCCAGTACCACGGTAATTAATGTATAGTGGCAATAATTCATGACATGTTCAGAAATTTCAGATTTCAAAAGTAACCCTGTTCCAATGACCAGAACCCGGTCAGTAGCCAGACCATGAATATAGTGGTTGTAGGTGTTCCCAGTGTGGGTTCATAAACGTACATAGTTTATATGGGTATAATGCTCTTATGTACATGTAAAGTATGTATTTATATATATATTATGTAGTTATAAGCGTAAAAAGCGTCTTTGTCAGGACCACAAAATCAACACTTGAATTACGCAGTTCCCACTATGGCGATCTGTACTCCTCACCCAATATTGTTCGGATGATAAAATCGAGAAGAATGAGATGGGCGGGGCATGTAGCGTGTATGGGGATAAGGAAAGGCATATACAAGGATTGGGTGGGGAGACCTGAGGGAAAGAGGCCACTTGGGAGACCAAGGCCTAGATGGGATAATAATATTAAGATGAATCTTAAGGAAGTAAAATGGGTTGCATGGGTTGGATTGATTAGGCTCAGAATAGGGACATGTGGCGGGCACTTGTGAATGCGGTAATGAACCTTCAGTTTCCATAAAATGCGGGGAATTTCTTGACTGGCTGAAAACCAGTTAGCTTCTTAAGAAGGTCTCTTCTCCATAAGTAAGAAAGTAATTAATGCCCTCAATAGCATTGCACAAAGCATCCTGCATACACGTATATATTTAAGAATGAGCGTCCTTACGTATACCAATAGTAAGCTTCGCGGATGATATCAAGTGACATCAGCTTGCGAACTGTAGCCGAAGATGCCAGGCACGTCTGAATCACGATCTTATTGGAAGCTTCTGGACCACTGCGGACGAAAAGTTTTCCGGTAGTAGAACGCACTGTGACACTAACCAACGTAACGAGACTTCCGCTATAAAGCAGGATTCCAACTAGAGTGTCTGTGGAATTATTATGTATGAACTTATTACATGTTTATCGTCCGCTGTTCGCGCTCTCACACAAGAGCAACTGTGCTTTTTGTTTTGGATCGGCTTCGTGACACCGTCTGCATGGAGCTCACTTCTAAGAAGCGTGTTTGTTTTGATATTCTGTGAATTCCCAGTGCGTGCACCCAGATTCGTAGAGGGTGCAATACACCCGCTGTCATCCCCCTGGTCACGGGCCTAACCAGAACACAAACTAATTGTGCAGTTTCAAGTTATAAGCTGTTCAAACTACAGCTCATTCTTGTAACGGTCGAATGTTTACCAATAACATAAGCATCGAAGTTCCATTCTCTTTCCTATTCTCACAATTGCGGTGGGCAGTGACAGCGCTATCTACAATGTGTATTTCTCTACGGCACAGATATTCTAGTTGTGGGTCCGAATTACGCTAGGGATATTGCAGTAAATGCGATGTTACATAGATGATGTTCCAGAGGTCATATAAACGAGAAATGACGGCAATAATAAATGTAGCTCATTTGTTCACCTAAAGTGTCATCATCTTCGGGCAGCATCTCGATAAATGTTGGTACTTTTATCCCAACTTGGCAGGAGTTTAAAAATTACGCCATGGTAGAAATCGGACACCTGAATTCGTAGCTGTTAACAGACATCTCCACTTCCTCATTATTGTGGAGTCGGCGATGCCCCAAACGCCATTTCATCGTCCCAAACAGTCTGTCGCAAAATCTGGTGCTTGAGGATGACAATTCATTTCCAACACATCTCATCCCGGATTGCAGTTCATTTTACTGCGAAATTTGCAGTATTCGTGCTACTGTTTGGGCCGCTGAAGCAAATGTAGTGGCTAATAGGGTGGTGAACGCACCGCTGCCACTCTGTGTTTAGCGTCCCTGGCGGCATCCATCACCAGGTCACCTATTTTTCTGTGGTAGGGCGAGGTTTCTTCGCTGTTACTACATAATAATCTAGTAGAGCGGAGTTGAGCCGCTATACCAGGCATGGCAAACAAGAAAATGTGCAGTCACACACATACGCAAAAATCTTCCTTTTAGCTGACATGAGAACTGAGCGGTGGGATTTTCTTCTATAGGACCCATCTGCTAGGGAAACCTCATACAGTGTACCACATACACTTTAACTTCGTTTTTAAAAGAATAACTTCAACGTATTCGCTGCTACCACCTCTAGGAATGTTAAATCATATAAAAATTTAATGTTTCAGTCCATTAAATTTTACAGTAAATACTTGCCCTGTCACATAGCTTTTACTATTATGATGCAAGAGTAGTTGTAAGGACACATGGGGAATTGTCGACCTTTGTACCCTGCAGTTAAGCCGTTTGTACCACCGCGAAGAAGGCATCGAAGAAGGTAGTCGAAGCAGGTGTATTGGAGATGGGTGGTATGGTAGGGACTTAAGTGTTGGCATATGATGGGGTGTGTTGGAACTCTGTAGCGTGTTGTTAGACCGTTGAAGATAGCAGCTAGGTCTGGCATGAACCTGTGAAGAAATATGTGTAGTAATAAGGCCAAGCGTATATTTTTGGGAGGGATAGGGGCATGATGGGTGTTAGCGGGAGGAGCAAAATAAATGGAGAGTTGGGGCCCCTCTAAAAATGGGCAAGAGCCCCAAATTTGGAAAAGTGAAATGTGGAAATGGCGCGATATTTGGTTTTGTTTGTAGCGTGCATATTTATTTATATGGATATGTATGAGGAAATGCCGCGTGCGATCGCTGGTCCTTTACTGAGACGTTTTTGGGTGCACAGACGACTGGAGTATCGTCCGGATTCGCGCCAGACCATCACGTGACATGCGATTGAAGGTTTTTAATGTGATAGTGACGCTACAGGGATGCTTAAGAAAAACGTGACAAGGTGGTGTGGTGAACTGTTGACGTGAAGGTAAGTATGGTAATGGAATGTATGTGAAAGGTATGTATGTGTCGTATGGCTAGCCCTGCACGTGCCATAAGTTGGAAAGTGTAGAATCTTCAAGTTGTGACAAGAGATGTTTGCGCAAACCGAGATATGTGTGCGCGTGATAGATGAACATGTCATGTTGCAGAGTTGCTTAACGAGATGTGAAGAAATCAATTTAGTCAGCTTGATGAGATGAACAGATTTCGAAGAATTGAGTTGTGTAACGCTGATGTTTCAGTTTCAAAAGTATGGAGTCAGTGGAAAACGAAGCGCTTGCGATGCAACTTGTCCGGAAAAGCAAAACGTCTGCAGGATAGTCAGGGCCTCGGTTTGCTGTCATGTGCAGACAGGTCAGCGGTTTAAGTGCTGAAGTAATGAAATTTGTCAAATAATAGCGCGCTGGATGTAAGCCTCTGTATCTTCTTGGAAAATAGCTCCGTGCTACACTTTGCTCCGCACACTTAAATACTTGTTATTTTCATACTTCAAGACTTCCTATCTTCAAATTTCGTACAGTTATTTTCAATTACCTTCAGTTCCATCATCGAGTGATAATCTGTAAGTGAACCACTTTATTACTATTTTGCATGAGATTTAAAAATCAGTCTGAAATGCTATAATTGAAACAAAGCACGGCAAAGGAGTGGTTAGGGATCTCGGGCCTCCCTACATACTAAAAAGAAAACAGAAAACCTGGTATTGCTTTTTTCTTAATGGTAGATTACAGAGGTATAGTCTGGGTGTCTACAGTGTCGAATCCTACAGGGTTGAATCTGTCTACGATATTTCAAACATTCGCGGTAAAAAGCATGTACTTTGACAAATCGGACGTAGACACAGAACGGGAACTAGTATCCGTGTTCCTGCCACGCTTTATTTTCAGGAAGCCATCCTGAAGACCCCCGACGCAGTGCAAGCACACCGTTTTCTGGTTTCAACCTGTTACAGACCAGAACGAGAATAAATAAAACCTGCCCAACATATCGTGTTAGCTAAAGGAAACGATTAAAATGTAGTTAACCCACCATCGTAGAAAAATCGAGACCCAGTTAACGAGACGGGTGTAGGACTCCTCTACGGTCAGTTGATGTTCTCGAACGATCGTACACGATCGATGAGCGAACAGTAAGCGGGGTATTTAGGTCCCTGCCATAGATTTACAACCTGTTTCAGTACGAAATGCTCCTGTAATGCACGGTTTAGGTATCGTTTCCCTCGTTGTCCGGCCCCACATCAACAAAACGTACAGCAGCCTCCTCCGCCACAGTGTTTGAATCGGAACTGTTTCTCATGATTTAAGCAACTCTAAATGAAGTCTGTTTCTGATCAAGTGTCTTTTATAGTAGTGTGACAGGCTTAAATCAGAGCCCTCTGACGGTAGGAAAACTGGAATCGGTAAAATAAAAAGAACACTGATGAGATCATTTCAAAGCAATTTATTGCTGAACAAGGAAAAAGTAACTACAGAGTAACATGGTCGTTTACATTAGCGTTATGGTTTTCAGTTCTTCATACAACTGCGCGCAGAGAATATTATTTTTGTACGTGGTTAGTGGTTCGATATATTCAGTGGAAGCCATGGCGGACATTGCATATGTCATGAAGTCCGTCATAGCGCTAGTGTATCTCGCTAGTTGATCTGTTACAATAGGCATGGTAGTACTGAGGTAGCGCAGATCCGACAACTTGTAGGCGATATGCGTACGTTGACTCAGGTACATCCGGGCGGCCCTGTAAGTGGTGGTAATTATCCAGAATCCATCTTGGGAGGCTAAAGTGTAATGTATGTTGGCACAACTGGCATCACACAGACGCGGTAGGTGTTCAACCAGCGCCATAAGTTGCTGCGCCATTAGTCTAATAGCTCCGATCTTAGATCTTCCCAATTCCACTATAGGCATGTAGCTCATTGATGGGTAAAAAGCAACCAAGAAATATGTGGTCCTATTCTCATCGAGAAAAAATACACGACGAAGCAATGCACGGTTTGGATCGAATGCAGGACTGATCCCCTCCTCTATGGAGTATGAACTAATGGCAAATTCGGGCGTCTCGACGTTGCGTTTATGTCTGTGGGTCTCGCCATTAGGGAAGGTGAACCCTCCCCTGTGTCCTTCTTCGTATGGGACACGACGTTTCCTTGCTGACATGACGATGTAGACTGATACGTAGCTAGTATTCCATTCGTGCTTTATGCAACTGAAACAGACAAGGATATGACGTCATTACAGTTCTAGCCCAGAATTAAAAATGGCTGTATGGCGGGAATTATCTTTGGGGCATTTCACACATTTTTATCCTGTATGTGGTGCTTCAAACATCCGTAAAGAGAGAGGGCGTTACGGGCCGCACAACTCTTGTAAGGAAACTTGTGACAGGGCAGACTGCAGCCGGTAGTCATTCTGAAGCTCTTGCGTGAAGGGCAACGAAACGTGTCTAAATTTTGAACTGTGCGTAAGTTGGAGAGAAACTTGCATTTGGCCGTGCCTTTAGAGTATAGATGGGCAAAGTTGGCCGTGGCTTCTGTTAAGGTTTGGAATAATGATGAATAAGCAATGATTCTATTATGCCACGAAAGACCATTCTGGTGGTTGCTGTGGGCGTCCATGGGGTATGGGGGCAGAAAACGAAATGTTTCGAGGACATTTTCAAATGCCACAGAAACTTCCTTGATTACTTCTTCACCATGTGCCCCCGAAAAGTATTCATAATCAATAACAAACTTCATCTCGGTCTAAGTACAGTTTGCAAATTATGTAATAGCGCTTTGGAACTCACCTTTTGTACCTACTGGTGCAGCATAAACCTCCACGTGGTAGTCTGCGTAGAGAACCGAATTCGGTTGTGTAGAGTTGCTCTACCTGCTGATCGGCTGCGACACGGCACTCTCTTCACTGTAACACCGGATAATTCCACCTGGAAAATCCGGCTCGGTAGACGTGTCAAGGTTCTGCAGAAAATGTATACAGAACGTAGACTTTCCGGACCCCATAGGTCCTCTTATAATACAGGTAAACGGATGTTTAAACCTGATGTCACTGGCCATGAATGTCCTCTGTCGGCATTAACTCCCCATATTTATACGCGACTGGAAGAGATGTATTATCATTCAAGCGCCTTCGCTTCAAAAAGGATACTCTGTAAGTCTTTTCCTCGGGCTGACATAAAATACTTACTCCTCCTCTATCCCTTTTGCGTTTAATTATATTCTGCGTGCGTACAATTACAGTCTCATTCTCATCCATAGACAAGGTCATGCCTTTAATTTTCGCAAAATTAACCAACTGAGAGGCAGAGTAATTAAGAGTGATCCCGCGAACTTTATCAACTGTCTTGCTCTCACCTGTCAAGGAATTAATTGTTCTATACGCATAATTTTTCGGGCCTGCACAGACCACCTCCGAAATGAATTAATCGGGTTTTAATTCTGAAGTCATCTGCCCCAAATTTTCCCCCGTTTCAACTAGCGCAGGTTCGGCTGTCGGCTGTGTAAATAACAGAATTCGTGTCGCAATAGATTGCCTTGTCCTGTAATCTGTCCGGTTAAGTGTAAAGGTGATTTCTCGAACCTGCTGTCACAAAGGCGCCTATGAAGTCATTGGTATGACGTAGGCTCGGCACGCGTTCTTTTGAGGAAAACTGCCATGAAATCCAGACCACATCGTCACTAGCAAACATCATGTTCTGGACTTCGATTCCCGGCGTCACTAGAAATCGGTACAGTTCATGGGGATCTGAAATTAATTTTGTCTGAGTCCGATTGCTTCTATCTGTTAGTTTTCCCCACATGGAGTTGAGACAGAATTTTGCCAAACCTCGTTTTGCCGCGTGGTATCGGATCGAGTCTCTGTTCAGTTGAATGCCTTGGCTCTGATAAAACTGGCGAATGTAGAGATTTTCATCGTATGGGGTTCGAACCCAGCTAGGATAACCACTAGCCTCTGGTTTGAGTTTAAGAAACGGGTTTATGTATTCTACAAAAAGGCCGCCATTGCCAGTGTCTGGATTATATTGCGTGACTTCGTACTTGTATACTTCTTGAATTTCTAAAATTTTGTATCCTATGTTAACAGCCAATCGGACTTCATCTATGACCCACGTACCATACAGACAATTTTCAGCATCGTTGAAATGCTGACATTCGCGAGTTATGTTGTGTTCTAAGACACGATCGACAGACAGAATAACAGCTTCTTGTTGTGCCGAAATGGAAGGACCAGGTGATAGAGGTCCTTCGGTAGCACAATGGTACATTTCATTAGTTCATCCATCTTTAGACATGCCTCCTCATCAGCACATGCGTCACCTACGTGAATGGCCGGATGACTTATGGGGGATTTGAAATACTTACAAATGTAAGGATATAAACTCATTACGTCGCAGTACTAGTCAGATTCCGCCCCCGTATCTT
>Ga0268261_10000151_pt1 | contig 43020 bp, 33 predicted proteins | sample TergutNc150P1_FD_190353 | JGI IMG/M metagenome (GOLD analysis project Ga0268261, IMG submission 190353) | Nasutitermes corniger P1 segment gut microbial community from laboratory colony in Florida, USA - Nc150 P1 (SPAdes) (version 2) | ecosystem: Host-associated > Arthropoda: Insects >... | reverse complement strand
GCAGAGATAGGCTGTAGGTCGAAGATTCAGACACGAAACACAATAATTTGTACAAATACAGTTTCGGAGATCAAGAAACAGATACCTAAATGGCGTGAAAGCGGTCATTTATGCAAAATTGGAGGACAGCCTTCTCGACAAATAGTTCCATCTTTCGCCTCTAGGATCTCTGGCGGTTTTGCATATGTGAAGGCGCCTTGTGACATAAGTAGGAACTACTAAGAACTTGCCCAGGCTGCAGCGTGTCATATCCATAACATTTCCTGACTGGGCCATTCTTCATCCCGAACTGCCTTAATGAATGTACACAAATGTTTAGACGCTATGCACGTAATTCGTCACTTAGCGCGAGACATGTATTGCGTTGATAGAGTGTAAAGATAGGATGTGGGTTGAGTGCAAATTCACAAAATGAAGAATTTTGTGCAAGTTTCGTTTAGACCTTTAATCAGTACAGATAAGACGTATGTCGGATGTAAATACACAAAATACATTACTTCAAGTGGTAGGTTGCTTTTCTTTCGTAATTATACGAATTTCATGACTTTTCGAGAAGAAATATACGAATTTGTTCATTTCGTGCGAATGGTGGCTTCAGCCTTTATTGAGCATAGATCAGCTGGAGGTTGAGCACGAAAGTATCAATGATTTGATTTGTGCACCTTAATCGACACTATTAAGCTACTTGTCGAACGTCATAAAGCGTTTTAATCAGTTGGCTAAAGTAATAATTTGTGTTGAATATCTGCAAAGATGGATATAGGTAGAGCACTAATACACGAATTTCTCAGTAGGAGCAATTTATACTACGAAATTAAATGCAGGACAGGTACACTGATGGGCGAAAATCATTACTCTTTTTATGTGGTTTGTTGCAACCCAGTCTTTAAATACACGTAAGCTAATTGGGTCCGTCGCCTCTTGGCATAGATTTGTGGCAAAAATCAGATCTCTAAATGGCGCGGAAGGGGTAAGGTCTTCAACATTACCTGACAGGCTTCTCATCAAATAGTTCGAACTTTCGCCACTAGGAGCTCTGGCGTCTAGGCGTACTTGGAAGTGCCTGGCAACGAAAGCGGGAACTACTAAGAACTAGGCCAGGATGCAGCTTGTCAGATCCACAACGTTCCCGTGACTAGGCTCTTCGTCATGCCTAACTGGTCTGAGTTATATACCAATGAATGAACCGATATATCGAGCCCCATCACTTAGCGCGAGTCATGTTTCGAGAACAAATACTGCACAGATAGGCTGTAGGTCACGTGCAAACTCCCGAATTTCAGAATTATGTGCAAGTTAAGTTTCGACATATAATCAGAACAGATAGGGAATATGTCAAACGCAAATACACCATTTTCGTCACTTTGTGTGATATTTTTCCATGCCTTTTTCGTCACAGATAGTTGCGTTATGGCACGACTTCCGTCCATTGGAGAAAGTCGCGTTTGTAGCTTATTTTCAGTACAGTTAAGACACAAGACTTTCGTAATTATACGAATTTAATCACTTGTCGAAAGTCATGTTTTTAGACTAACGTCTATAATGTCTGGTTTTAGATGGAGGGCCATTAAACGTATTTCATCACTTGTAGCGCCAAATGTTTCGAACTCATCTTTAGCACATGTAAGATATGAAGACACAAGAATAAATACCTGTTGCTTCAGTAGGTTCAATTCTAGTTTTAGTCGCATATTCAGTATAGATACGCTGCATGATGTTCGCATATAAACGAATTTCATCACTTGGACCGAAACGTAATCCAAGCGCATACATGGCAGAGATAGGCTGTAGGTCGAGCACTCAGACACGAAACACAATAGATTGTACAAATACAGGTTCGGAGATCAAGAAACAGATATCGAAATGGCGTGAAAGCGGTCATTTGTGCAAAATTACAGGACATCCTTCTCGACAAATAGTTCCATCTTTCGCCGCTAGGATCTCTGGCGGCTTTGCATATGTGGAGGCGCCTGGTGAAGAAAGTGGGAACTACTACGAACTTACCTTGGCTGCAGCGTGTCATATCCATAAACTTTCCTGACTGGGATTTCTTCATCCCGAACTGCCTTAATGAATGTACCCAAATGTTGAGACGCTATGCACGTATTTCATCACTTAGCGCGAGTCATGTTTTGCGTTCAAAGAGTGTACAGATGGGATGTCGGTCGAGTAAAAATTCACAAAGTGCAGAATTTTGTGCAAGTTATGTTTAGACCTATAATCAGTACAGATAAGACGTATGTCGCATGTAAATACACAAATTTCATTACTTCAAGTGAAATTTTCCAGGCTTTACATGTCTCTGATCGGCTGTATGTGAAGTGTCAAAACACTTCTTGTTTCGGTTGGAGTAAGTCAAGTTTGTAGCACATATTCAGCATTGCTATTCTTTCGTAAGTATAGGAATTTCATGATTTTTGGAAAATAAATAAACGAATTTCATAATTTCGTGCGAAAGGTGGTTTTAGTCTTAATTGAGCATAGATCTGCTGGAGGTTGAGCACGAAAGTACCAATGATTTGATTTGGCACATGTATCGACACTATTAAGCTATTTGTCGAACGTTATAAAGCGTTTATTTCACTTGGCTCAAATAATAATTGGTGTTCAATTTCTGCAAAGATAGATATAGGTCGAGCTCTTATACACGAATATTTCAGTAGGAGCAATTCATATTACGAAATGAAATACAGCACATGTAATCGGATGGTCGAACATCATTAATCTTTTTATTTGGTTTGTTGCAACCCATGCTTTAAATACACGTAAGCTAATTGGGTCCGTCGACCCTTGTCATAGATTCGTGGCAAGAATCAGATCCCTAAAAGGCGTGGAAGGGGTAATGTATTCAACAATACAGGACAGGCTTCTCAACAAATAGTTCCAACTTTCGCCGCTAGGAGCTATGGGGTCTAGGCGTACTTGGAAGTGCCTGGCAACGAAAGTGGGAACTACTAAGTACTAGCCCAGGATGCAGCTTGTTAGTTCCTCAGCGTTCTCCTGACTTGGCTTTTCGTCATGCCTAACTAGGCTGAGTTATATACTAATAAATTAACCAAAATGTCGAGCACCATCTCTTAGCGCGAGTCATGTTTCGAGCTCAAATACTGCTCAGATAGGCTGTAGGTCGAGTGCAAACACTCGAATTTCAGAATTATGTGCAAGTTATGTTTAGACCTATAATCAGGGCAGATAAGATGTATGTCGAACGCCAATTCACAATTTTCATCACATTGTGTGAGATTTTTCCATGTCTTCTTCGTCACAGATAGATGCGTTATGGCACGACTTCCGTTAGTTGGAGTAAGTCATGATTGTAGCTCATTTTCAGTATAGATAAGATAAAAGTATTTCGTAATTATACCAATTTCGTCACTTGTCGAAAGTCGTGTTTTTTTTCTAACGTCTACAATGTCTGGATTTAAATAAAATGCCATTAAACGTATTTCATCACTTGTAGGGCCAAATATTTCGAACTCATATTCAGCAAATATAAGAAATAAAGACAAAAGAATAAATACCAGTTGCTTCAGTAGGTTCAATCCTATTTTTAGTCCCATATTCAGTACAGATACGCTGCATGTTGTTCGCATATAAACGAATTTCATCACTTGGCCCGTGTCATGACCCAAGCGCATACATGGCAGAGACAGACTGTGGGTCGAGCACTCAGACACGAAACACAATAGTTTGTACAAATAGAGGTTCGGAGATCCAGAAACAGATACTTAAATGGTGTGAAAGCGGCCATTTATGCAAAATTACAGGACAGCCTTCTCGACAAATAGTTCCATCTTTCGCCTCTGGGATCTCTGGCGTCATTGCATATGTGGAGGCGCCTGGTGACAAAAGTGGGAACTACTAAGAACTTGCCGTGGCTGCAGCATGTCATATCCATATCCTTTCCTGAATGGGCTTTCTTCATCCCGAACTGGCTTAATGAATGTACCCAAATGTTGAGACTCTATGCACGTATTTCATCACTTAGCGCGAGTCATGTTTTGACTTGAGAGATTGTACAGATAGGATGTTGGTCGGCTGCAAATTCACAAAATGCAGAATTTTCTGCAACTTCTATTTAGACCTATAATCAGTACAGATAATACCTATGTCGGATGTAAATACACAAATTCTTTTATTTGAAGTGTAATTTTCCAGGCTTCTCTTCTTTCTGATCGGCTGTATGTCAAGTGTCTAAACACTTCTTGTTCGGTTGGCGTAAGTGAATTTTGTAGCCCATATTCAGCACAGTTAAGTTGCTATTCTTTCGTATGTATACGAATTTCATGACTTATCGAGAAGAAATTTACGAATTTGATCATTTCGTGCGAATGGTGGCTTCAAACTTTATTGAGCATAGATCAGCTGGACGTTGAGCCCCTAAGTACCAATGACTTAATTTGGCATATGTATTAACACTATTAAGCTACTGGTCGAACGTCATAGAGCGTTTTATTCAGTTGGCTTATGTAATAATTGGTGTTCAATTTCTGCAATGATATATATAGGTAGAGCTCTTATACACGAATTTCTCAGTAGGAGCAATTCATATTACGAAATGATATACAGCACAGGTAATCTGATGGTCGAATAGCATTACTCTTTTTATGTGGTTTGTTGCAACCCATAATTTAAATACACGTAAGCTAATTGGCTGCGTCGCACCTTGTCATAGATTTGTGGCAAGAATCAGATCCCTAAATGGTGTGGAAGAGGTAATGTCTTCAACATTACAGGACAGCCTTCTCAACAAATAGTTCCAACTTTCGCCGCTAGGAAATCAGGCGTCTAGACGTACTTGGAAGAGCCTAGCAACGAAATTAGGAATTACTAAGTACTAGCCCAGGATGCAGCTTGTCAGATCCACAAACTTCTCCTGACTAGGCTTTTCGTCATGCCTAACTGGGTTGAGTTATATACTAATGAATGAATCTACATGTCGAGCCCCATCACTTAGCGCGAGTCATGTTTCGAGCTCAAATACTGTTCAGATAGGCTGTAGGTCGAGTGCAAACACTCGAATTTCAGAATTATGTGCAAGTTATGTTTAGACCTATAATCAGGACAGATAAGATGTATGTAGAACGCCAATTCAAAATTTTAATCACATCACACGTAAGCTAATTGGGTCCGTCGCCCCTTGTCATAGATTTGTTGCAAGAATCAGATCCCTAAACGGCGTGGAAGGGGTAATGTCTTCAACATTACAGGACAGCCTTCTCAACAAATAGTTCCAACTTTCGCCGCTAGGAGCTCTGGGGTCTAGGCGTACTTGGAAGTACCTGGCAAAGAATGTGGGAACTACTAAGAACTAGCCCAGGATGTAGCTTGTCAGATCCACAACGTTCTCCTGACTTGGCTTTTCGTCATGCATTAATGGGCTGAGTTATATACTAATGAATGAACCTAAATGTCGTGCCCCATCACTTAGCGCGAGTCATGTTTCGAGCTCAAACACTGCACAGATAGGCTGTAGGTCGCGTGCAAACACCCGAATTTCAGAATTACGTGCAAGTTATGTTTAGACCTATAATCAGGACAGATAAGATGTATGTCGAACGCCAATTCACATTTTTCAACACATTGTGTGAGATTTGTCCATGTCTCCTTCGTCACAGATAGATGCGTTATGGCACGACACACGTTAGTTGGAGTAAGTCATGGTTGTAGCTCATTTTCAGTATAGTTAAGACGCAAGTCTTTCGTAATTATACCAATTTCATCACTTGTCGAAAGTCATGTTTTTAGACTAACGTCTATAATGCCTGGATTTAGATAGAATGCCATTAAACGTATTTCATTAATGGTAGCGCCAAATATTTCGAACTCATATTCAGCACATATAAGAAAGAGAAAAGAATAAATACCAGTTGCTTCAGTAGGTTCAATCCTAGTTTTAGTCCCATATTCAGCATAGATACGCTGTATGTTTTTCGAATATAAACGAATTTCATCACTTGGCACGAGTCATGATCCTAGCGTATACATGGCAGAGATAGGCTGTAGGTCGAGCACTCAGACACGAAACATAATAGTTTGTACCAATACAGGTTCGGAGATCTAGACACAGATACTTAAATGTCGTGAAAGCAGTCATTTATGCAAAATTACAGGACAGCCTCGTCGACAAATAGTTTCATCTTTCGCCGCTAGTATCTCTGGCGGATTTTCATATGTGGAGGTGCCTGGTGACGAAATTGGGAACTACTAATCACTTGCCCAGGCTGCAGCGTGTCGTATCCATAACTTTTCCTGACTGGGCTTTTCTTCATCCCGAACTGTCTTAATGAATGTACCCAAATATTGAGACGCTATGCACGTATTTCATCACTTCGCGCGATTCATGTTTTGAGTTGAGAGAGTGTACAGATAGGATGTAGGTCGAGTGCAAATTCACAAAATGGAGAATTTTGTGCAAGTTATGTTTCGACCTATAATCAGGACCGATTTGACATATGTCGGATGTAAATACACAAATTTCATTACTTCAAGTGGAATTTTCCAGGCATTATTTGTCTCTGATCGGCTGTATATCAAGAGTCAAAACACCTTTTGCTTCGGTTGTAGTAAGTCAAGTCTGTAGCCCATATTCAGCACAGTTAAGTTTCTATTCTTTCGTAAGTATACGAAGATATGTTTAGACTTATAATCACTTCTTACGCGCGACATGAAACTCTAGTGAGTTGATAGTTGTCTCTAAACTTATATGCGCTCCACATGTGGCCATTTTGTACTGAATAAGTGACTAAAACGTAACTTGAACAAACTAATGGAATTCTGTGCTAAAATTGGTCTCGAAACGTTTCGCCCTAAATGTGTTGTAATCTATCTACAACCAAAATGCTTTGAAAATTGTCAGTATCAAGACTTTGGCAAATAATATAATTCGTATAATTACGAACAACTTACACTTTAAATATGCTGAATATAGGCTACAAACATGATTTAATTCAACTCAAATAGTTCATGTTTTGGCGCTTTACATTCGGACTATCTCTTGCAAAGCCTGGTAACATGAGTCACTGCAAGTGAACAAATTTGTCTATTGGCATTCGACGTACATTTTATTTGTTCTGTATAGAGGTTTAAACATAACTTGGGCCAAATCAAGATATTCGTGTACTTACGTTTGCCTCACTGACTAATTGTACTTAATATGAACTGTAATCACGACTCGCCAATAGTGATGAAGGAAGTAGTTTAGGACTTGACATTCAACTCATCGGCACTTAAAACAGTCTCCGAAAGTGAGTTCGGCGAACAGAACAAGTTCGTGTATCAACGCTCGAAATAAGCCTATTTGTTCAGTATATGGTCTCGATACACGACTCGCGCTAAGTAATGGAATACGTGTAAACGGGAGTGACATTTAGATTCGTTCATTAGTGTATAGCTCTAAGGCGAGTAACGGAAGAACAAAAGCCCACGACACGATACCCTTATTGATCTAATACACTGCATCAAGGGCAATTTCTTAGTGGTTCCAACTTTCGTCGCCAGGTGACTCTACGTCTGCAAAGACGCCAGAGATCCTAGCGACAAAAGGTGGAACTATTTGTCGAAAATTCTGATGGGTAATTTAGCAGGAATGACAGTTTTCTCGTCATTTATGTAAATGTTTCTCGCCACAAATGTACAAGTGACAGACGGTGACATTGAGATTATCAGTTAGAAATATGTTTTCAAAACAGGACATGCGACAACCCATGATAAGAAAGTATTAAAGTTCGAACTACATATTATCTGTTCTACCTTTGATTTTGTAATGTGAATTGCGCCAACTGAAGGAATTCGTTTATTTGCGCACGAACTACAGCCTATCTTTGCAGAAAATGTTGGAGAATTATTACTTGAGTCATCTTACTTAGTTACTTTCTGACGTGCGACTTGAAGCTTTAGTGTGTATAAAAGTCTCTAAACATATATGCGCTCGACATGCGACCATGTTGTACTGAATACGTGACAAAAACGTAACTCGATCAAACTATAGCAATTCTGTGCTGAAAGTGGTCTCGAAACGTTTCGCCCTAAAAGTGTTGAAATCTATTTAATGGCAATCTACAACCAAAATGCATTGAAAATTGTCAGGATCAAGACTTTGGCAAGTGATGAATTTCGTATAATTACGAACAAATTGCACTCTAAATTTGCTGGATATAGGCTACGAACATTATTTAATCCACCTCAGAGTTCGTGTTTGGAGATTGACATTCGGCCTATCTGTTACAAAGCCTGTTAAAACGACTCATTGCAAGAGAACAAGTTCGCGTATTGGCATTTGACATACATTTTATCTGTTCTGATCATGAGTTTAAGGATAACATGGGCAAAATCAATATATTATTGTATTTACGTTTCGCTCACTGACTAATTGTACTTAATATGAACTGGAAACATAACTCGCGAATTGTGAAGGACGTGTCTTAGGGCTTGACATGCAACTCATCGGTAATCAAAACAGTTTCCGAATGAAAGTTCGGCGAACAGAACATGTACGTGTATCAACGCTCCAAATAAAGCCTATTTGTTCAGTATATGAGCTCCATACACAACTCGCGATAAGTAATGGAATACGTTTATATGGGACTGACTTTTGGATTCATTCGTTAGTATATAGCTCTATGACGAGTAAGGCAAGAACAAAAGCCCAAGACTTGGAGACCGTTATGGATCTGGTACACTGCATCCAGGGGAATTTCTTAGTGGTTCCCACTTTCGTCGCCAGGTGCCTCTACGTCTGCAAAGACGCCAGAGATCCTAGCGGCAAAAGGTGGAACTATTTGTCGAAAAGTCTGATCTGTAATTTAGCAGAAATGACCGTTTTCTCGCCATTTATGTAAATGTTTCACGCCACAAATCTACGGCAAGTGACAGACGATGACATTGAAATTATCAGTTAGGAATGTTTTCAAAACAAGACAGTCGACAACCGATGATAATAGAGTATTGAAGTACTACGTACAGATTATCTGTGCTACCTTTGATTTCGCAATATGAATTGCTGCAACTGAAGAAATTCGTGTATTTCCGATCGAACTACAGTCTAACTTTGCAGAAAATAATCGAGAATTACGACTTGAATCAACTTAATAATTTTCTTTCGGACGCGCGACATGAAGCTTTAGTGTGATGATAAATGTCTCTAAATATATATGCGCTCGACATGCAGCCAAGTTGTACTGAATAAGTGAATAACGCGTAACTTCAACAAACTAAAGCAATTCTGTGCTGAAAATGGTCTCGAAACGTTTCGCTCTAAAAGTGTTGAAGTCTGTTTAATGGCAATCTATCTACAACCAATCTGCATTGAAAATTGTCATTATCAAGACTACGTGGTTCCAACTTTCGTCGCCAGGTGACTACGTCCGCAAAGACGCCAGAGATCCTAGCGGCAAAATGTGGAACTATTTACCGAAAATTCTGATCGGTAATTTAGCAGAAATGACAGTTTTCTCGCCATTTATGTAAATGTTTCTCGCCACAAATGTACAAGTGACAGACGGTGACATTGAGGTTATCAGTTAAAAATATGTTTTCAAAACAGGACATGCGGCAACCCATGATAAAAGATTATTGAAGTTGGACCTACATATTATCTGTTCTACCTTTGATTTCGTAATGTGAATTGCGCCAACTTGCGAAATTAGTGTAATGGCGACGATCTAATGTCTAACTTTGCAGAAAATAATCGAGAATTATGACTTGAGTCAACTTACTTAGTTCCTTTCTGACGCGCGACATGAAGCTCTAGTGTGTTTGTTAATGTCTCTGAACATATATGAGCTCCACATGCGGCCATGCCGTAAGATGTCTCTAAATATATATGCGCTCGACATGCAGCCAAGTAGTACTGAATAATTGAATAAAGCGTAGCTTCAACAAACTAAAGCAAATCTGTGCTGAAAATGGTCTCGAAACGTTTCGCGCTAAAAGTGTTGAAGAATGTTTAATGGCATCTATCTACAACCAAACTGCTTTGAAAATTGTCACGATCAAGTCTTTAGCAAGTGATGAAATACATATAATTACGAACTACTTGCACATTAACTGTGCAGAATATGGGCTACACAAATGATTTAATCCACCTCACAGATTACGTGTAGGTACTTAGTGGTTCCCAATTTCGTCGCCAGGTGCCTCTACGTCTGCAAAAACACCAGAGAACCTAGCGGCAAAAGTTGGAACTATTTGTCGGAAGTTTGTCATTTAATTTTGCATAAATGACCGCTTTCTCGCCATTTATGTGTATGTTTCTTACCACAATCTACGACTAGGGATCGACGACGACTGATGTTACGTTAGGAATATGTGTTCAAAACATGTCTTACGTTAAAAGACTATTGTTGTTCGATCTACAGATTATATAAACCATGTTTCGTTTCGTAACATGTATTGCGCCAACTTGCGAAATTCGTGTATTGGAGCACGAACTACAGTCTAACTTTGCAGAAAATGATCGAGAATTATGACTTGAGTTAACTTGCTTAGTTCCTTTCTGACGCGCGACATGAAGCTGTAGTGTGTTGATAAATGTCTCTAAACATATGTGCGCTCCACATGCGGCTATGTTGTACTGAATAAGTGACTAAAACGTAACTTGAACAAACTAGAGCATTTCTGTGCTGAAATTGGTCTCGAAACGTTTCGCCCTAAAAGTGTTGAAATCTCTTTAATGGCTATCTTTCTACAATCAAACTGCATTGAAAATTGTCAGAATCAAGACTTTGGCAAGTGATGAAATTCGTATAATTACGAACAAATTGCTCTAAATTTGCTGAATATAGACTACGAACATGATTTAATCCACCTCAGATTTCGTGTTATGGAGCTTCACATTCGGCCTGTCTATTACAAAAGCTGGTAACATGACTCAAGGCAAGAGAACAAATTCGTGTATTTGCATTCGACATACATTTCATCTGTTCTGATTATGGGTTTCTGGATAAGTTGGGCCAAATCAATGTATTATTGTATTTACGTTTCGCTCACTGACAAATTGTACTTAATATGAACTGAAAACATAACTCTCGAATTGAGATGAAGGACGTGTCTTAGGGCTTGGCATGTAACTCATCGGTAATCAAACCAGTATCCGAATGTGAGTTCGGGGAACAGAACATGTTCGTGTATCAACGCTCGAAATGAAGCCTATTTGTTTAGTATATGAGCTCCATACACGACTCGCGCTAAGTAATGTAATACGCGTATATGTGACTGGCTTTTAGATTCATTCGTTAGTATATAGCTCTGTGGCCAGTAAGGCAAGAACAAAAGCACAAGACTTGGACTGTTATGGATCTGGTACACTGCATCCAGGGGAATTTCTTAGTGGATCCCACTTTCGTCGCCAGGTACCTCTACGTCTGCAAAGACGCCAGAGATGCTACCGGCAAGATGTGGAACTATTTGTCGAAAAGTCTTATCGGTAATATAGCAGAAATGACCGTTTTCTCGCCATTTATTTGAATGTTTCTCACCACAAATCTACGACAAGTGACAGACGACGACATTGATGTTATCAGTTAGGAATATGTTTTCAAAACAAGACTGTCGACAACCGATGATAGAAGAGTATTGAAGTACGACCTACAGATTATCTGTGCTACCTTTCATTTCGCAATGTGAATTGCTCCAACTGAAGAAATTCGTGTATTTGCCATCGAACTACAGTCTAACTTTGCAGAAAATGATCGAGAATTAGGACTTGAGTCAACTTACTTAGTTCCTTTCTGAAGCGCGACATGAGGCTCTAGTGTGTTGATAAATGTCTCTAAACATATATGCGCTCCACAAGCGGCCATGTTGTACTGAATAAATGACTAAAACGTAACTTGAACAAACTAAAGCAATTTTGTGCTGAAAGTGATTTCGAAACTTTTCGCCTCAAAAGAGTTGAAATCTGTTTAATGGCAATCTATCTACAACCAAACTGCAATGAAAATTGTCAGGATTAAGTTTTGGCAAGTGATGAAATTAGTATAATTACGAACAACTTGCACTATAGTGTGCTGAATATAGGCTACGAACATGATTTAATTCACCTCAAATAGTTCGTGTTTTGGCGCTTGACATTCGGCCTATCTCTTACAAAGCCCGTTACCATGAGTCACTACAAGTGAACAAATTCGTGTATTGGCATTCGACGTACATTTTATTTGTTCTGTATATGGGTTTAAACATAACTCGGGCCAAATCAAGATATTCGTGTACTTACGTTTGCCTCACTGACTAATTGTTCTTAATATAAACTAGAAACATGACTCGCCAATAGTGATGTAGGAAGTGGCTTAGGGCTTGACATGCAACTCATCGGCAATTAAAACAGTCTGCAAACGTGAGTTTGGTGAACTGAACCTGTTCGTGTAGCAACGCTCGTAATACAACCTATTTGTTCAGTATATGATCTCGATACACGACTCGCGCTAAGTAATGGAAAACGTGTATACGGGGCTGTCATTTAGATTCATTCATTAGTATATAGCTCTATGGCGAGTAAGGCAAGAACAAAAGCCCACGACACGATACCGTTGTGGATCTAGTACACTGCATCCTGGGCAATTTCTTAGTAGTCCCAACTTTCGTTGCCAGGTGCCTCTACGTCTGCAGACGCCAGAGATCCTAGCGGAGAAACGTGGAACTGTTTGTCGAAAATTCTGATCGGTAATTTAGCAGAAATGACCTTTTTCTCGCCATTTATGTAAATGTTTCTCGCCACAAATGTACAAGTGACAGACGGTGACATTGAGGTTTTCACATAAATATGTTTTCAAAACATGTATTGCGGCAACTGACGAAATTAGTGTATTGGCGAACGAACTACAGTCTAACTTTGCAGAAAATGATCGAGAATTATGACTTGATTCAACTTAAAAAGATCTTTCTGAAGGGCGACATGAACCTTTTTTGTGTTGATAAATGACGCTAAACATATATACGTTAGACATGCAGCGAAGGTGTTCCGAATAAGTGACTAAAACGTGACTTGCACCAACTAAAGCAATTCTGTGCTGAAAATGGTGTCGAAACGTTTCGCGCTAAAAGTGTTGAAATTTGTTTAATGGCAATCTATCTACATCCAAACTGCACTGAAAATAGTAAGGATGAAGATTTTAGCAACTAATGAAATTAGTATATTTACGAACAACTTGCAATTTAACTGTGCTGAATATAGGCTACAAATATAAATTAGAACCCCTTCAAAGAGTTCTTGTTTTGGCCCTTGACATTCGTCCTATCTGTGACAAAGCCTGTTAACCTGACTCACTGCAAGTGAACAAATTCGTGCATTGGCATTCGACGTACATTTTATTTGTTCTGCATATGGGTTTAAACATAACTTGGGCCAAATCAAGATATTCGTGTACTTTCGTTTGCCTCACTGACTAATTGTTCTTAATATGAACTGTAAACATGACCCGCCAATAGTGATGAAGTAAGTGGCTTAGGTCTTGACATGCAACTCATAGGCAATTAAAACTGTCTCCGAACGTGAGTTCGGCGAACAGAACATGTTCGTGTATCAACGCTCGAAATACAGCCTATTTGTTCGGTATATGATCTCGATACACGACTCGCGCTAAGTAATGGAATACGTGTATACGGGACTGACATTTAGATTCATTCATTAGTATATAGCTCTATGGCGTGTAAGGCACGAACAAAAGCCCACGACACGACACCGTTATGGATCTAATACACTGCAACATGGGTAATTTCTTAGTGGTTCCAACTTTCGTCGCCAGGTGACTACGTCTGCAAAGACGCCAGAGATCCTAGTGGCAAAGGGTGGAACTATTTGCCGAAAATTCTGATCGGTAATTTAGCAGGAATGGCAGTTTTCTCGCCATTTATGTAAATGTTTCTCGCCACAAATGTACAAGTGACAGACGGTGACATTGAAGTTATCAGTTAAAAATATGTTTTCAAAACAGGATATGCGGCAACCCATGATAAAAGAGTATTGAAGTTCGACCTACAGATTATCTGTGCTACTTTTGATTTCGTAATGTGAATTGCTCCAACTGAAGAAATTCGTGTTTTGGCACTCGAACTACAGTCTAACTTTGACGAAAGTGATCGAGAATTATGATTTGAGTCAACTTAATAAGATCGTTCTGAAGCGCGACATGAAGCTTTATTGTGCTGTAAATGACTCTAAACATATGTATTGAATAAGTGACTAAAACGTGATTTGCACCAACTGAAGCAATTATGCGCTGAAAAATGTCTCGAAACATTTCGCGCTAAACATCTGTTTAATGGCAATCTATCTACAACCAAACTGCTTAGAAAGCTGTCAGAATCAAGACTTTGGAAGGTGACGAAACTTACACTTAACAGTGCTGAATATAGGCTAAAAACATGATTTAATCTACCTCAAAGAGTTGGTGTTGTGGCGCTTGAAATTCAGCCTGTGTGTTACAAGACCTTTTATCATGACTGGCGAGAGCAAAACCGTTTGTAAAGTGAGAGGGATAACGCTTAATTATAGCGCCTCGCAACTGGTAAATTTTTCAAAGATAAAAGACATGATTTTGAGTAAGAAGGTCGACGAGACAGTCATCGTGCATACAGAGCATAAGATCAAACGCAAAAAGATTGATGGAGGAGTAAATTTAATAAGCGAGCCCAAGGACAAGACGTATAGAGTGTCGTTTTTAAAGCGAAGACGTCTAAACAACAATACGTCACCTCCGTTCGGGTATATAAACCCGACGTGAATGTCGAAATAGGGCATTCACATGGCCGACGATCTCAAGTTCAAACATCCTTTCACCTGCATCGTGAGTGGTCCGTCGGTATCGGGCAAGTCATCGTTTACCTTGCGTCTTGTGCAACATCTCGATTCTCTGTGTACGGAACCGAATTTTAGCGGCTGGATCATCTGGTGTTACAGCGAGAAATCTGCCGTTCCCCGACAAAAGTTGGCCATTCTACATAAGAACGTTAGTTTTCACGAGGGTGTTCCCCAGAATTTTGGTGATGGCCACGGTAGACCGTGTCTCATAGTTCTCGACGACCTGTTAAACGAGGTGTATTCGACAGACGTATGTGACCTGTTCACTAAGGGCAGCCATCATAGAAATATCAGCGTTATTCTTATAAATCAGAACCTGTTTCATCAGCCGAGACATATCGCTGAACGCTAAGTATTCCGTCGCCTTAAAGAACGTTACAGACAAGAGTCAATTTCAATACTTGGCGCGACAAGTGCATCCCGAAGACAGCGAAAGTTTATACAAGTATTGTCTGGAAGCTACCGAGAGACCGCACAGTTATCTTATATTAGATTTCGCGCAAGACACAGACACCCGCTTGAGGTATCGAACCAACGTCTTCCCGGACGAATATCCGCCTATAATCTACATGCCGACGACAACGACGACGACGAATGATGAAGCGGATAAGATCCAATTACCACACTCTGCTGGTATTAAAGAAGGCAGATCCTAAACTACGTAAAGCTATACTCGCAAACTGTAAGAGCGAACTTTTGAAAACTCTAAGCGAGTGGTCTCTAAACTTGTTGCGAGGTAACGTCAAGTTGACACCGTGCCAGAAGAGGAAATTGCGAAAACATAGAGTACACCTACACAAGCTAGCCGATAGGCGCGTGTCGCTATCTGCCAAGAAGAAGTCCATAGTTCAGCGAGGCGGTTTCTTGCTCCCTCTCCTTGGTGCAGTGTTGCCAACTATCGCCAGACTAATATTCAGGCAGAGCGACTCGTAGAACTAAACATGTTACGTAAAATGTACCTCGTATCGTCAGATTACCTAAATACCGTCACGAGCAATAACAGTAACACCCCACCCCTCCGCCTCCTGAAACGGTTCGGAAAGCCTCGAAGGCTGGAGAGAAACATAAAAGCAGTAAACGGCGGTCTGTAAAGTCGAAGAAGCTGCAGAAGAAGAAGAAGAAGAAGAAGAAGAAGAAGAAGAAGAAGAAGAAGAAGAAAGATACGGCGAGACGTGAACGCGATAAGTGGGTTACAAAACGCTCCGCGGCAAGACTGAATAAAATAAGTGGTTTAAAGTAGTGCCAAACTTCACGAGGCAGATGTCGAAAGAAAGCGATAGATAAAGACTGTATGATTTCTTAAGGCAAGTACTACCGGCCTCCTCCTCGCCGCGTGATGCGTCTCATTCGAGTAGGCAGAATGAACGTGGTCCCCAAAACGATACATAAAATCCTCCAATCCCTGCGAAAGGTCGTATAGCATATAAGACGACGCCGATTTCATCTACGTCTAGTAACGTCCTGTATGAGACTCTACCACGCCTCCAACGCCCTCTATTTAAAAAGAGACATTGACGATGATGACGATGTAAGCACCGATGACCAACGAATCGAACCCCACGTGATAGATTAGGGTGCGATGACTGTGGGCGCATTGGCTAGTCCGTACGTGTCCTCATATTTGTACGAATCTAAAAGGCGCGGTCTCGATACAGAGTATGGTATCCGAAGAGACGCTGACGTGTTCATGATCGGCGATTCGCGATTCGGTGTGGATCGGGACGGTAATATACATATCAAGAACGTAGAGATCCCGGCTACAAAGAATCTGTGGGAGATCCTGACGTGTAAGAAGATGGATAAAAAATCGATTACAACCGACGATCTAAAACAATATAAGGCAATTTTGGAGATGACCAATGCGCATTTGGAAGGTTATGAGCCCCACGCTAACTTCCGCACCTCCAAATGTCTCAAGTTTAGGGACGTTATTTCGAGGCTTTTCCCAGGCACCACCATCACCCGACAGAGCGGCGTCGAAGCCGCATTACACCTCGAGTGGGTAACGTATTAAATAGCCAAGTTGCGGAGACTGTATTCTGATCCTACTGCACCGTCAGCATTTTACAGCTTACGCAAGCATCAACAGGCTGTTAGACATGCTACAGGTAAACAGATAAAGACACCTGCTGCACCGTCAGCTTTGTCCAGCCCACACACAAAGATTCGAAAGGCAGATAGACACGCTCCCGGTAAACAGACAAAGATAAAGCAGAAAACGCCAAGCCAGATAAAGACATGGCTAGAGACGCAAGATGCATATACGATGCATCGGCCCCTCAGAAAACCCTTCCCCAGAAATCCGTACACAGTCAATAATATCGACGACGTTTGGGAAATCGATATTTTGGATCTGTCATCCTTGAAGAAATATAATAATAATCATAGATATCTACTGCAGGTAATTGACGTGTTTTCAAAATATCTGCATAGCATACCTTTACGTACAAAGACGGGAAAAGAGGTCGCAGCAGCACTCGAATCTATATTACACGACCCTAGATACACGAAACTTATACGCAGACGCCCCGTGTGGGTGCGTACAGATAAGGGGAAAGAGTTCTTGAATACCCAATTTCAGACGTTGCTAAAACGTGAGGGGATCGAGTTTCAAGTCTGTAGAAATCCCGACGTCAAATGTGCGGTCGTGGAGCGCGTCAACAGAACTCTGCGCGATAAACCGTACAGATATTTCACCTATAAGAACACGTATAGATATATAGACATCCTGCCCAAATTTGTCAAGGGTTGCAATGCTACCGTTCATTCGACCACAGGTATGGCGCCTAGTGACCTGCGCGACACTGAAGTTTTAACGATCTGCAATAAGATGAGGGGAAAGGCGGACCGAGAGCGACGTTTAAGCAAGCTAAAATTTCGGGTGGGCCACCACGAACGCATCAGCAAGGAGAAGGCCAAATTTGCGAAAGGCGGCGAGCAAAATTACACCACCGAGATATACAAAGTACGTAAGATCGTGCGCAGAACCCCCTGACCCGTGTTCGAATTCGAGGACTTGCGAGGCCGAGAGATCGAAGGCCAGTTTTACAGCGAAAAATTGGCTCCCGTTCGCATCACGAAACAAACCACTTAAAAGATAGATAAAATACTGGACAAGAGGGTTAGACGCGGCATTCTAAAGTACCTGGTTCGATGGACAGGATACAGCGCAGATTTCGATTCTTGGGTTCCTGCCAGCGATATGCAGTCTGCGTAAATAGAAATATGGATCGCGATCATTTCTATATCATGTTGTTTAGTAACGCCTCTCAAGATATGTAACCCAGACAAGATCGCCGCATTCACGATACAATTGGCACAGCCTATAAGACTAGACCCGCCCGAAATATGGGAGGTGGGATTATGCGTAGTCTCCTACTCCGCGAGCCCGCAGCAGCTGCAGATACTCAATTTGAACTACTTCGTGAACGCTCTGATGTATTGCGATCTCATAACGCCCAGCTTATAGGCACCACTAGGGTCAGATGTCTGAGATCGTTCAGAATCGTGCCAACCGATTATGATAGCAAGTATCTATTCCAGAACGTGTATTATGTACCAGTGGAAAAAAAACATTTCGGGACATACGTATCGAGATACTAAATCAGTTGGGGGAGCTGATCCCCTTTAGCGATAGCCAGACCCCCTTGAAGGTGGTCCTTCATTTTCGGCGTGTAGTCACACATTGATATATATATACGACGTCCATACCCCGCCCAACTACATTTGCAAGTATGACGCCGTTAGGACAGTATTATGTGCGTCAAGCAGGCGGTGGAGGGCGTGGTGACTCGGGCATATGCCCCGTCTATTCCGTCCTACCATTCGTACAGCGCGGACATGGTATCGGCAGTTTTCTCCGCGGGCTATGTGCGACCCGTACTGTGGAACAGTGCCAAGTCCCTCGGACGCGAAGCGTTGCGCACTGGCGGAAGATCATGACCGAAATAGCCGACAATCCCGCACAGACAGGGCACATCCTATCCCAACACATGTCGGAATCGACGCAGAAAATTATTAAAAAATTACGCGGCGGCGGCGGTTCCCGTAAGAGAAAGAGAGCATATTCCCTCAAACCGCGCAAGCACAAGGCCAAAAGAGCTAGAATCACGAAGCGAAAATCTTCTTCTTCTAAACGCAAGGCCCCTTCCAAGACTATAAATAGAGACATTCTCGTGATTCGCATCAGTCACTACCCGATCATGTCTGGAGACGTAGAGTTTGTAACATCCGATTTCGATATTTTCGCGCAAAAGCCTATACAGACGGTGATCCTAGAGACACATGTCATCCACTATAAGCCGATCGCGACGGTAGATCAGAACGATCTAGAATTTTTGATACCCGGCGATACTGATTCTCGTGATTCGCATCAGTCTCTACCCGATCATGTCTGCAGACGTAGAGTTTGTAACATCCGAATTCGATATTTTCGCGCAAAAGCCTATACAGACGGCGATCCTAGAAACGCATGTCGTCCACTATAAGCCTATCGCAACGGTAGATCAGAACGATCGCGAATTTTTTATACCCGGCGATACTGAGTCATATATCGATCTAGACATTAAACTCTACGTTAAAGGCAGGTTACTCGGCGTGGACGGAAAGATCTCGACGCCTCAGATTTTACGGCGAGAACCAACAATTTCCTCCATTCTATGTACAGTCAATGTAGCATCTCACTCAACGGAGTGAACATCACACCAGCCTCAGAAATGTACCCCTACCGCTCATATCTGGAATCCCTCCTAACCTATGGTTCCGACGCTGCCAATTCGCATCTCACAAATGCGTACTGGTATCTGGACGAAGGGGACGTCTTGGCCGGTGTTCCGACATCCACCAGCATCAAGAACAAAGGCTTTGTCAAGAGATGGGAGCAGCAAAAAGAGAGCGGCGTACCAGAGATATACGGTCGTCTACACGCCGACATCTGCAATGTCGCGCAATTTCTGCTCTCGGGCGTCCGCGTGCAGATAAAATTGACAAAGGCCAAGGATGGTTTTTACCTCATAAACGCACATGCCGATACGAAAACGAGAGCCACTTTTAAATTTCTCGACGCCGAGCTGATCGTGCGACGCGTCCGCCCCAGCCAGCAAATCTCCGTCGCCCATAACGAGATTCTAAACAAAGGATTTCCTGCCAGATATAACTTGACGAGAGCCGAACTCAAGACCTTCACGTTTGCCGGCGGCCCGCAAGCATTATCCATCAATAATGCGGTGTTGGGTGTGCTCCCGAAACGTCTGATATTTACCATGGTAAAGAACACGGACTTCCTCGGCTCGAGAGATTCGAATCCGTATAATCTCCGCCATTACGATCTGACCAACTTTACCATGTATGTGAACGGTAGACAGATCCCTAGCCAGAGCCTGTCTCTGGACATGGGTCGCGAGAAAACGTCCGTCAGAGGGTACGCGACACTGTTCGAAGGCACCGGCATTCACCACTCGAACTCGGGACTCCAGATAACTCACGACATGTATATAAACGGTTTCTTCATGATAGTGTATGATCTTACGCCTGATCTGGCAGCATCGGAAGGGCACGCGTCACACCCTACAACCGGTCATATCAGGATCGATCTGAAATTCGGAAAGGCACTACTCGAGGCAATCACCTATGCTTCGGATATCCTACCGCGCTCGATCGTGCAGACTGGCACGGTTATAGTTAACACAGACCCTCACACAGAGAAGGGCTCACACTGGCAGGCGATTCATTTCCAAAACCCCCGGTCCTCAAACTGTTAATTTTAGATTCCTACGGCCACCCTCCACATATTCTCTCCATCCTAGATTTCATACGGCGCAATTGTACAGTCTGGCAATATAACAGAACGCAACTCCAAGGACCTACCACTACAGTCTGCGGCGAATATTGCTGCCTCTTCACTCTATACATGGATAGGGGCTACACCCCGCAACAATTTGTGGGGCTGTTTGCTGCTGACAACGCGGACCGACACATCCACCAGCTATTCTGCTCGGAATTTGGCCCTACGCTGTGCAAACAACGCTCAGGAGGGCAATATTGTACCAGCCTATATAAAAGGTGAGTCATTAACCATACTTGTTTCATTCTGTATATGACAGCACTCAAAGATGGAGTGTGTGATAGATTTTGAGGTCCTGCGCGGCCAGCACAACGAGGAGATTGTCAAAGAAGTCTCCGTCGCTGCCGAAAATGTCATAGAGACATTTCATTTTAAATCACCATACCCTATGAAGGCTCACGTCTGTGAAGAAAACGGCTTGTCGTGGGCGGATGGGCGGCTCGACTATGACAAGCTTCGCGAAACCATATGCGAGGCCGTCTCAGGATACGCACATCTTTACGCGTATGGCACCACAAATACCAAATTTCTCACAACCTTGCTGGGACAGCCTATACGAAATCTAAATTATTTTAAATGTCCCCCACCCCACGGCCTCAAGGCCCAATTCAGTTAGAGTATGCCATGCAACAAGAATTATCTAAACTACTGTTGCGCAACTCGAAACGCGCATACACTATTCAAATGGCTGAAGTATCACAATCATTCCCGCACCTATATCAGCTGTCCGCCTGCCTTTACACGCCATAATGCCTCGTCTAATTGGGGTCTGTCACGTCTGTAATGACGACTTTTTTATTTCTCCGTACCTGTATAAAACGGCGCTAACATCCACTGGCCCATCAGTCTGCGACATCATGTCAGCAAGAAAATAGCAGCAGCGGCGTCTCCGGCTGCCCCGACAGGCAGCGTCGCACCCCATAATTTATGAAGAAGAAAAAGGTAATGGCGAGCCCGACCCGAAGCGCGTCCAAGCGCCCGAACTCGACACGTGTCTGGAAGTCGTCACCGCAGAGCTCGGCTATCCCAACACAGCCCTGCTACGCCTCGTCTTTTTCGTCGCTGAGGACAAGTCCAAATATGTGTCCGTGGACTATTATGCGGCCCGTGGTTATCAACCGCTAGCAGAATTCGGAGGCGCGAAAAAGCTGCCTCTGCTCCTCAACGATCAACAGCTGCAAACTATGGCCGAAAATATCGCGGCCCTGTGCGACGCTCTGTCTACAAACGAACATTATAAGAAGACTGGCGGAGACTTTAAAATGAACACGACCGGCAGTTACAGGGTTGCTCGTGTGTATCTCGGCAAACAGTACATGACATTCACGTACGAGGAGTTGCTTAATCTGGCCTACATAATGTTATGATTCAGAACCAGATGACTTTCTACACAGCCGCCATGACTGATGTAATGGCATATATAGATACAGCTCACAGCTCTGCTACATATGTGGAGCCCGCCTCTACTGCCGACAAATCTATCAATTATTATCAATTGTTCGAAGAAATCAAGTCTGTATTAACAGTCTAATCATGCTCTGTACTAGTTTCTGATGCAAAAAATTACGTCAACTTAAAACTGACCACGTATGCGCAGTCGTTATTTCATTTTCCTATCACTAGAGGTCTCTACTATCTAATCTAATACCACTATAAAAAGGACGGTAAGCGCGCGTATAGACGACACTTCTAATGTGTGCACCGCCGTCGTCGCCATGGACGTCCACGATGGTCCCATCTCATCGGACGATTCGGATATCTCGCTCGAGACTCAGCCTCCTTCTCCTTAGGTGTCGGACCGCTGCGACAGTCAGGCCACGAACCCAAGACCGTCCGCAGACATACCGCCGGATCCGACCCCTCGCCCTCCCGAAAGGGGACGTCCCTACTTCGAAGGCGTCTCATTAGAGCTAGCACAACAACTAGCTATCCAGCGTTGGCAATTACCCAGGCGTCCCGAATATTGGACGTTAGCTAGACCCACACGCACCTTCTACCAAACCGAAGGACGGTGGGATCCCGAAGAAAAGCTTTCGATGGGATCTATAGCTGCCGCCGGATTTTACTACGATGGTAGGTCTAAAATTTTTAATTCCTACATTTCACAATCTTTCTAATATTCCGCTCATATTTAAATTCTACATTTCAAATATCCCACACTTATTTAAATTTCAATCCTCGAATCTCCCGCCTCTTATCCGTGACACGGAACTCTATGCTATAGTACCACTTCTCCGTCAACAGATGGCGTACACGTACCTCAACTCTTTCCCCGACAGATGGCCTTCCCTACACATTTTATCGAACTTTTAAGTTAACGAAATAATTTTCCTAGCTAAGTACCTCTCTCTCTCATTCCAGGGTGGAGTGACGGCTGTCTCTGCTTTTATTGCGAGGTCGCATTATTTGAATGTAAGGAAACTGATATACCTTTTATAGAGCACGCCCGTTACTTCCCTTGCTGCCCTTATATCAGATATGTCAAGGGACATGTCTTCATTCGCGACCAACACCCCGAATATCGTACCGAGAGGGATTAACTTTCACTACCGTAACCACGCGCACACACTGTCACTGACATGCAGAGTATTAATAATATCATTTACCGATCACTCACCGTGGGTTCTCTGATCAGCAAACAGCAACGAGCGGCGGCACCTGGCGGCAGCAAGCAGCAGCGGCAGCAGTAACACCAACAACCGGGAAACCAGCAGCGACGACACCCGCAACAGGCAGCGTCGACAACGGCCCGGGGCAGCGACGACTTTGGCAGCGCCGGGCAGCGGCAACCGGGGCTGTTCTGCTAGACATTACAAATCCTCTTAACTTCTGAAAATTCGCATACACACAATATATTCATACTAGCGAACAGTTGCTCACTTACCGTCTAACTAATAGATGCCTGAGGGCGTCGCAGCAACAGACGGCGGCGGCTGTGGTAGACGCGTCGCTAGCAGCAATGTTCTGTTTCAAAATACACACATTCTCTTAATTCACTTTTCAAAACTCAAACACTATACCATTTACATTTTCAAATTTTCACTCACCGTTTCAATAATGTTGAACGTCGTCGGTGTCGTTATCGTAGGCGTCGTCGTCGTTGTGTATTAAAATACGGCGGAGGCTGGAGCTTCGTAGCTTGCAGTAACTCACACTAACTCGCAGTAACACAGTGCGGCGCTAATGCACAACGTCTTTCAAGCTGCACTATTTATATTGTACAAAACGCTTATTCTGCATTGCATCACAGGCAACTGTGTGCAACATGGCTGTCACTATGCGTTCGTCAGCACACTGTACAACGCCTACGATACCACCTCCTCCGCGCGGGCCCGCGTGTAGGGCTGTCCACTTCCCCCATGCCACACCCGACGGACGCTACGTATATAAATGCTAAACTCACACTATACACATAGTCAACTTCCGGCACACGACGACGCCGACGCCGACACCACGTCTCTGCTGCAGGCTGTAGAAGATCACCTGGGACCCATAGACACATGGCCTACGTATTTCATACACTACCTATTCGTTGGCACACCTTCACCACCGGTCGTGGAGGAATTGACCGCATTCTTCGCTGGCAATGGTCTACCTGAAACGCTGGCCATATCGCGCCTGTAATCCCGCATCAGCAAACGAGCTCCTGCGGCAGCTATTCTACACACGATATTCACTATGGCACACATCCGACACCGTTCGACGCCTCTCCAAGTATTATGATGTACGTATCAAAAAAAACACGTACGTCTCGACGTTCCATACTCTACACAACTCCTTGCCATTAGGGAAAATCCAGTACCTATACCTGGCTTACCGGCCCCGCACTTAGGCATCCACAACACACCCACGCCGACAAACATAAACATCATGTTGCAACGGGTACGTCAAGTACAATTGTAAAAACTCTGTTAATAAAACCACTCTATTCAATTTATTCATTCAGGCGTTTTCAGTTCACCAAACCTATACGCATCCCGTACACCCCTGGTCTATAAAATGCAAACCTCGGCTCGTACGCCACAAAATAAGCTGACACTTTTCTCCACTTACACAAGTTCCTACAGGCAATTAAAACGTACTCACGTACACCTGCCGTCATGGTCCAGCGGCATTCGCTCCCTCTAACACTCCATTACACACGTTCCACCTACACCAACGTGCCGATCTCATCGTGGCGGCCATCACTGCCACCTCCTACTCCTCCCACGCTCTAGCTAACTGGCGACTCAGCGCCAAGAGTACGCCAGTACGAGGCACACCACCGAAGTCTACAGAAGCATCGCAGCCATCTTCAATACACCAAATTGTACGGCGGCATAACGTCAACCACACGTATATTATTACAACGTATCCTTTACCAATCCATACAGCGGCATGACGTCACTCCTCAAATATATTATTAAAACGCATCCTCTACCATGTCCCTATACATACCTATACCCAAGATGGCCGCAACTTTACGCGCCATCTTCTTTTACCAATCCATACAGCGTCACATATATATTATTAAAAAGCATCCACCATCCTAAATCTAAAAATCCATACGGCGGCACATATATTATTAAAACACATCTCCAATTATACCAATCCACACGGCGGCACATATATATTATTAAAAAGCCTTTAATATGTATGTCCAAACGTATAGATCGGTATAATTCGAAATGTGTTTTAATAATATATATATGTGCCACCGTATAAACTGGGAAATTTAAGATGGCAGATGCTTTTTAATTATATACACGTGCCACCGTACATATTGGTACAATGACAGATCCTTTTTAATAATATACACACGTGATATTATTAAAAACCATCCCCAACCCTACCAATCCGCACCACGGCACTACATATTATTAAAAACCATTTCCTATCATACGAATCCACACCACGACACTAAATAAAGACGGCCGGAGCCTCTGGCTAGTGGGCATGGTGGCACCCTGACAAAATACCCACTTTACTAGTCGAAAGCCCAAGACCTACCAGACCCCGGCCATAACTTCTATTAACCCTTAGGCCTGCGACCGCTCACCTGCTGAGATCTTGGGTTCGAATCCCACCGGGGCATGGATATTTGTCTGTTGTGAGTGTCGTGTGTTGTCAGGTAAAGGTCTCTGCGACGAGCTGATCACTCGTTCTAGAGGAGGTCTACTGACTGTGCTGCGTCGTTTTGTGTCATCTAGAAACATCAAGAATAGGCGCTCCAGATATATATATATATATATATATATATATATATATATGACATTAGTAGCCTAATGGTTAATCAACTTTTATACTTTGTTTCTTTAAAAATTTATAACAAATTCGTTAACTATTTTTGTGAACTGAAATTTTCAGGAAATTCTCACCAAAGACGCTAGTAGTGCTTGAGGGTGTGATACCTCTGGAAACATTCCCCCTTGTGGAGTGCCACTAAGGAGAACTTGCGGATGTACCAAGTTTCACCGTGCTAAAAACGCAAATCTGCGTTACCCGTCCTGCACAGTTGTAACGTAAAAACGTACGCAATGTGTTAACAAAAGTGGTATATGGAGTACCTACAGTATCAACTTCATGTTTCGGCCTCTACATTGGCCATCATCAGGTTAGCATTTAACTTAACAAGAGACTACCCAATCTGTATGGTGTGCTCTGGGGAGGGGGAACGAGAACTCGTTTTACAATAGTGTGTAGAATGAAAATCAGTACTTTGTATAGAATTACTAACATTTGATGTCAATATCTTGATTTTACGTGTTTAAGAACAATAATCTAAATGTCATACGTTTCAACTGTATTCAACTGCATACAGAGTGGCGTAGGGTAGCTGGAAAAATTTCGAATGTTCGGAAGTAATCATTCGTGTTGCGATCTGATATATATATATATATATATATATATATATATATATATATATATATTCAGGTTAATAGTATATACGTGCTTACCCTTTCTGACAACTTTAAATATTTCTATTTCGAACCTGCAAATTTATGGAAACGTCAGTAGTAAGCCGTCCAATTAGGCAGGGTCATTTTCCTCTGTAACCCAATCTTGAGCTCCCTCTAATGACGTCACATGTAAACAAACCTAAGCTTCCCTCTTTCCCCTTGCCCTCAGGCGGTAAACATTGCCCCAGACAGTATGACGCCGGGCTTAACCTAACTTTAAATTGTTATTATTTTGAAACCTAACTGCCCACTTCCTTCCCCCAGGCTATTTCCTGATGTAAACAATGGCCGAGACTGTATGGCGGCGGGCTTACCCTAACTTTAACTTGTTATTATTTTGAAACCTAAAGCCCCCTCCCTTCCCCCAGGCTATTACGGATCTAAACAATGGCCGATACATTATGGCGGCAGGCTTAACCTAAATTTGACTTGTTATTATTTACAAACCAACCCTCCCTACCGTCTTTAGGCCTTTAGGCGAACACGTGATGTCAAAAAAGATGGCGGAGGGGTAATTGACCTTCCCTCTTAACCTAACTTTAAACTTCGTTATTATTTTGAAACGTTGTTATTGTCACGTAATGTAAACACCCCCAGGAGATGCGATGTCAACAAAGATGACGGAGGGGTTAATGACCTAGTTTAACCTAACTTTTAACTTTATTATTATTTTGAAACTTTTGTTATTGTCACGTGATGTACACAGCCCTAGGCGATGCGATGTAAACAGTTTGACGCCGTGCTTAACCTAACTTTAACTTGTTATGGTAAATAAAGGCGCCATCTCGAATTTGAAGTAGTATGGCGGACACGCGTTAAGTTTAAAGTTTGTTATTATTTAGGACTTTGGCGCTACCGCCATTTTGAAATTTTGCTAACATGGCGACTTGCGCGGCAATTTTAAACCCAACTTTGAACTTTGTTATTCGAATATCGCATCCACATTACAATATGGCCGCTAGCGCGGTAGTTTTAAATTAATACTAACTAAAATTTAAGTTGTTATTTAAATAAGGCGGCCATTTTTAAATATGGCGGGCACGCGTGTTATTTAAACGTGACTTAAACATTTAAAATTTGCTATTTGAATAAGACCTTTATTTTACAATATGACGACAAGCGCGCTAACTTAAATTTGTTACTAACCGCCATTTTAAATTATACAGCTAACCTAACTTATTGTGTTAGTTTTAAACTTTTTATTTGAAGACTGTCGGTTTGAAGGAAATGAATGAGGTTTGCGCCCCGAGGCATCCTAAAAACGATCCCACAATAGGTTATTGTGATAAGGATAATAAATAAATGAACACAATTTTACGTTTTACAAATATGTACAGTTTAAATTTTGGTTAGTAGTTAACTGAGAGAGGTAGACGAGTAGCCTACACTTTGTTGACGCCTGAGCCAAAGTTATGAGTTTAATACGTTTGATTACGTAAAATGAAATACGCCAACTGAACAAATTCGTTTATTGCCGCTCCAAATACAGTCTATCCTTGCAGAAAATTATTGCGAATTTTGACTTTAGCCAACTTAATATGATCCATTCTGATGCTCGACATGAAGCTTTATTATGTTGATAAATGACTATAAACATATATGCTCTTGACATACTGAATAAGTGACTAAAACTTAACTTGCACCAACTGAAGCATTTTTTATATATGTGCCGAATATTGTCTCGAAAAGTTTCGCGCTGCAATTGATGAAATTTGTTTAATTGCAATCTATCCACAACCAAATTGTATAGAAATTTGTTAGGAAAAATACCTTCGACAAGTGATGAAATTCTTATAATAACGAACAACTTGCAATTAACTGTGCTGAATATGAGGTATAAACATGACTTACTCCACCTCAAGTAAGTCGTGTTTTGGCGCTTGACAATATAGTCCATGTGCGGCGAATAAAGCCTGTAACATGATTGACTCCAAGTAATGTAATTCGTGTATTGGCATTCGACATACATATTATCTGTCCTGGATATTGGTCTAAACATGACTTGCGCCAAAACAAAAAATTTGTGTTTGCGCTCGGCTTACAGTCTATCTGTACTGAATAGGGACTGAAAACATGCCTCTCGAAACGTGATGAAATAAGTGTCTTAGAGCTTGACATGCAACACATCGGTAATCGCCTTGAAAAATGAGTTGGCCCAAATGAAATTGTTCGTGTATTAACTCTCGAAATACAGCCTATCTGTGCAGAATAAGAGCTCGATACATGACTCGCGCTAAGTATTGAGATTTGTGTATACGGGACGGACAGTTAGTTTCATTCATTAGTATAAAGCTGTAAGGCCATTTAGGCATGAACAATAGCCGCCCGGAAAGGGGACCGTTACGGATCTGGTACGTTGCAACCTGGACAAGTTCTTAGTGATTCCCACTTTCGTCGCCAGGTGCCTTCACATCTGCAATGACGCCAGAGATCCCAACGGCGAAAGTTGGAACTATTTGTCGAAAAGTCTGTCCGGTAATTTTGCAGAAATGACCGCTTCCACGCCATTTAGGTATGTTTCTTGTCACAAATCTACAAGGGATTGACGGCGACATTTAGGTTAACTGTTTGGAATATGTGTTCAAAAAATTACTTGCGACAAAATATGTTACAAGGGTATTGATGTTCGACCCACAGATTATCTGTGCTACGTTTGATTACGTAAAATGAAATACGCCAACTGAAGAAATTCGTGTATTGCCGCTCAAACTAAAGGCTATCTTTGCAGAAAATTATAGGGAAATTTGACTTGAGCCAACTTAATATGATCCATACTGACCCTCGACATGAAGGCTTTATTATGTTAATAAATGACTCTAAACATATACGCGCTTGACATACTGAATAAGTGACTAAAACTTGACTTCCACCAACTGAAGCAATTCGTGTATACTATATGTGCTGAAAATTGTCTCGAAAAGTTTCGCGGAACAAGAGATGAAGTTTGTTTAATTGCAGTCTATCCACAACCAAACAGTACAGAAATTTGTCAGGAAACAAGACTTTTGACAAGTGATAAAATTCGTACAATTGCGAGCAACTTGCACCTTAACTGTGCTGAATATCAGCTACAAACATTACTTACTCCACGTCAAAGAAGTCGTGTTTTGGCGCTTGACAATACAGCCCATGATTCACTCCAAGTAATGTAATTCGTGTATTGGCTTCCGACATACATCTTATCTGTCCTGAATATAGGACTAAACATGACTAGCGCCAAAAAAGAAATTCGTGTGTTTGCGATCGGCTTACAGTCTATTTGTACTGAATATGGACTGGAAATGTGACTCGCGAAAAGTGATGAATTAAGTGTCCAAAACTTGACACGCAACTCATCTGTAAACAAAAATCTCGGAACATGAGTTGGACCAGCTGAAGATGTTCGTGTATTTACGCTAGAAATACAGCCTATCTTTGCAGAATATGAGGTCGATACATGACTCGCGCTAAGTAATGAAATACGAGTATACGGGACGGACATTTAGGTTCATTCATTAATATATAGCTTTAAGGCCAGTCTGGCATGAACAATAGCCCAGATAGAAGACCGTACGGATATGGCACGTTGCATCCTGGCCAAGTTCTTAGTGGTTCCCACTTTCGTTACCAGATGCCTCCACGTCTGCAAAGAAGGCAGAGATCCTACCGGCGAAATGTGGAACTATTTGTCGAAACGTCTGTTCAGTTAATTTGCAGAAATGACCGCTTCCACGCCATTTAGGTATGTTTCTTGCCACAAATATACAAGGGATCGACGGCGAAATTTAGGTTACCTATTAAGAATACGTGTTCAAAACATGACTTGCGACTACCCATATTAAAAGAGTATTGTTATTCGACCTACAGATCATCTGTGCTACATCTAATTTCGTAATATGAATTGCGCCGTCTGAAGAAATTCGTGTATTGGCTCTCATACTGCAGTCTGTCTTTACAGAAAACGATTGCGAGTTGTGACATGAGCCAACTTAATAAGATCCTTTCTGACGCTCGACATAAAGCTTTATTGTGTTGATAAATGACTCTAAACATATATGCGCTCGACATGCAGCCTAGCTGTACTGAATAAGTGGCTAAAATTTCACTTGCACCAACTTAAGCAATTCCTGTATATTATCTGCGCTGAAAATGGTCTCGAATCGTTTCGCGTTACAAGTGATTAAATTTGTTTAATGGCAATCTATCCAAAACAAAACTGTAAAGAAATTTGTCAGGAAATAAGACCTTTTACATGTAATGAAATTCGTATAATTACGAACAAATTGCACCTTAACTGTGCAAAATATGAACTACAAACATGACTTACTCCACCTCAAGGAAGTCGTGTTTTGGCGCTTGGCAATTCAGACCATGTGTGACGAATGAAGCCTGTAGCAGTATTCACTCCAAGTAATGTAATTTGTGTATTGGCATTCGACTTAATCTTATCTGTCCTGAATATTGCTCTAAACATGACTTGCGCCGAAACAAGAAATTCGTGTGGTTACGTTCGGCTTACAGTCTATCTGTACTGAATATGGGCTGCAAACATGACTCGCAAAAAGTAATGAAATAAGTGTCTTAATGCTTGACATGAAACTCATCGGTAATCAACACAGCCTCGAAACATGAGTTGGGCCAACTAAATATGTTCGTGTATTTGTGCTCGAAATACAGCCTATCTGTGCAGAACATGAGCTCCATACATGCTTCGCGCTAAGTAACGAAATACGAGTATACGGGACGGACATTTAGGTTCATTCATTAGTGTATAGCTCTAAGGGCAGTTTAGCATGAACAATAGCCAAGAGAGGAGACCGTTACGGATCTCGTACGCTGCATCCTGGGCAAGTTCTTAGTGGTTCCCACCTTCGTCGCCAGGTGCCTCCACATACGCAAAGACGTCAGAAATCCTAACGGCGAAAAGTTTAACTCTTTGTCGAAAAGTCTGTCCGGTAATTTTGCAGAAATGACCGCTTCCACTCCATTTAGATATGTCTAAATGACATAATTCTTCGAAGCCGGGTTCACAGCAAGAATATTTTCATACGAAGCAAGCTGTCACAAATACATTTCTTGTAACAGCAAAGCATGGCAGATGAATGGGGCTTCATATTCTATACGAATCTGAGACGAACGAATACGTAGCACGTCTTCTCGCAGCAAGCCTTCCCGTTTCTTTAGTAGGAAAGGCAAGGCGTAAGTTGTTGGGCATTAAAAAACAAAAGAGGTCGAGAAGACTACAGGGTGGCGAGAAGAAAGCTGTTCATGAGATGCATATGTATATGATTGGTAAAGTGGCTGGGGCGTGAATCTGACCACAAACCATTATATAATGTGGATATAACAAGTGGGGTTATAATTCTAAGCTTCTACGTGAGTGTACTGAGAATTTAAATGGCCCCAGAGCACCGGCTCGGTTGCGTTCGACCCATGCCCACTTTAAATGGCTGCACTAGGCCTGGTGCGCGCGAACTATAAAGGTTAAATTATAATATATAGTAAACCAACACTCCTACGATACACAATTTTATCCATTCAACAGGGTGCATATAAACTGCATTCAGTAACACAACTACACCCTGTTTTACCTATTTTAACATTTTGAATTCTGTCTGTTTTAACAGTATGTAGTCGAACACTGTATTACAACAGGCAGTACGTAAGACAATAAAGCCGCGTTTACATTGGTATAGTAAATGGGTTAGTTACTTGTGCCACTAACTTGCAAGACAGCTACTAATCCAATGCAAAACGAATGGGAAAGTACGTGTACAAGTACTTGTACAAGTAGCGAGGACAGGAAAGTGAATAGTTTCCCCGGCTATTTACTTACCAACTAACCTTTCCCCACTCCCACAAGACAGACTTCCCGCAATACTAATCTCTCAACTACTCCACTGTGAACGCGTAGGACAGTGTCGACAGCGTGATAGTAGACACGTGGCGAGTTTTTACAGGAACGGTTTTGGTTTTTGTGTGTATTTTGAAATACAAAATACAATGAGGTGGTCCGAGGGAGACACCGTCAAATTTGTTGAACAATATTGGGAACACGAGTGTCTGTGAATTATAATGAAACCTAGCTATAGAAATAACCAAATGCGAGTAGGAGCTCTGGAAAATATCGTCGAAGAAATGGGAATAGAGGCTTTCACCGTTGCCGATGCCAGGCAGAAAGTGAAAAGTTTACGAAATACTTATAACCAGCAACTCCAGAAAATTGAAAAATCACGAAAATCTGGAATGGGCCGTGAAGACGTTTACGCTCCGTCATTAAAATGTTTTCACCTCATGGATACGTTCATGAGGAAGACGAAAGAAAAAAGATCGTCGCAAAGTAACCAGGTAAGTTAAATCCTTTATTTATAAATATTACAATTACAGTGCGTAATGTAAGAATACTCCTTCAGCAGAAAACGGAACAAGTTAAAAAAAGACAAATACAATTCACAACTTGCTTCTCACACATTTCACCTAATTATCATTACAGAATCAAACATGCAGAATTTGACGTTTTGAAAAACTAATAAATTTTGCTTTCTTGCCATTTCACTGCACCCTCATTGTTGACATATCTTTTAGTGTAGTCCCGAAACTCTCTAGCAAGTTTGTAACCAGACACAGGTCTTGCAATTGTTCGCATCTGTGTTACCTCAGATCTCCATCTCCCCGGAACAAATTCACCTATATCTATTCTTTCTTCATCAACAGAACCTAGTGTCAAGTAGGTCTTTAAATCACTTTTACATAGCCAATTATGAAGAGCACAGCAAGCCTTAACAATTTTGTCAACAGTTGATAATTTACACGCTACTTTCTTCTCAAAGATAAGGGATCTGCTGACCAGAATACCAAATGTATTTTCAACAACACGTCTTGCTCGACTGAGGCGATAGTTGAAAATCTTTTCTTCTTTTCTGCTAGTTACTTGCACTAGAGGCACAGAATTGTACGGTTTGATTAAGTATGTCTTAAATGGAAATGCATCATCACCTACTAGACAGTATCCCTCTGGAAGTAAACCGTTTTCTAAAGCTGGATACAAAGAACAGTTTTGAAAAACACCACCATCTGACACAATCCCATTTCAAGCAACATCAATATAGGTGAAAGAGTAGTTGTAGTCTGCAACTGCCATAAGAACTACGCTATGTTGACCTTTGTAGTTAAAAAACTCGGTTCCACAATTCAGCGGAGCTTGAATAAGAATGTGCTTGCCATCAATAGCCCCACAGCACCTAGGAAAGTTCCATCTTTCGTGGAAACCTCGTGCAATTTCTACCCACTGTATTGAAAAGCCTGGGACCTGAAATTAAAAAAATATATAGTTGAAATTATTTTGAATTTTGCTCTACATTTGTGTCCTGGTTTAAGGAATCCCAGTCTACTGAAGATGAGGTGGGAAACAACACACAGGATACAGCAAGCAAAAATCAGGACAGCTTTGAAGAAACTCCCCAGGTATCTGCAAGTCAAACTTCTACGGAAAAAAATGCTGCTCCACCTTCACATGGTTCCTTATCGGGAAATAGAAAGCGTCTGCAAGACTTATCTGAAGCAATCTCAGGCCTGCGTCAAGTAAACCAGACTCTTCTGCAAGTCACGGAAGAAGACGAATTTGACGCTTTTGGCAGATCTCTGGCCCTTGGATTAAAAAACCTACCACTAAATCCAGCCGTACATTGTCAAAATGACTTGCAAGCTACGTTAAGCCGATACCGTTCCAGGGGTATTTGTGAATCATCTCTGTTCCCAGCAATTACCTGCGACTCTGGAGCTACAGGAACACCCTTACATTGTTATAATTTTTTGCAACAAAGTGTGCAGACTTCTGCTAACATTGCAGCCCAGAGTGAGAATGTTGGAGAAGAAAGTTTTACTTTTAGTTATTGAGAGACATTTGCAAACAATTTCAATGTTCATATTTCATGTATGTAGACTAGTTACTTTCATTTTCTACATGTCTCGAAATAAATTTAAAATATTTAAAGAAGCTAATTTTTACATACCATAATGAAATCCTTTAAGGCTTCGAAGATTGCTTCGCAAACTTCTGGCACGAACTTTGATACTGATGGTTTTGGAACATGAAATATATGTTGGAGAGTTCTGTAGCTGTTTCCTGTAGCTAAGAAGTTAAGTGTAACTTCTACCTTAACCCGAGTTGGTATTGCATCTCTCAACATGGTGTCAGTCCGTTGGATTACAGGTGCAATCAAGTTTAACAAGGTTTCAAAACTCTCAGCTGTTAAACGCAGACACAGTCTATATTCTTGAGGATCCTCTACAGAGAGTTCTTTTAAAAGAAAGGCCGATGCTCCTCTTGTTTCCCTTCTACGAATCCACTTCCTCACCCACAATCTCCGAGGACGAAATTGTTCCTCATCAATCAAATTATTAATTTCTTCAGTTAAACATTCGGAGAGTTGCACATGAACCTTAAGTCGAACAATTTTTGAACGAGAAATACGGCCACGAAAAGAATTCATCCTGTCTCCGTGATGACGCACCTGCTACTGGCGAGGAAACAGTACTTGTGTGTGTAGACACCTACTTGCCTGTTTGTCTGGAAAAGCCAAATGCCAGGCTAGTTACTTGCACTAGTAACTGGTACAAGTAACTATACCAATGTAAATGTGGCTTAACTGTAACACCAAGTGGTTTCACACTTGCTGATTTAACAGATTATTGCATATTTAATTAATACTGTTTGAGTCACCCTGATGGTGCTCATGAGTAGGACCAGAACTGTTGGTGATGAGCAATATGTAATAAAATGCATTTTAACAGAGTGCATTCGCTGGTTTGCTATATATATAACTCAAAAATGTTTCCTTGATATTTTAGGCATCTCTACGTAGTTTATTAATCCCCATATAAACCAGTACACTGAATTCTTTTACCCCATATAAATCGGAAAAAAAAATTGTCAAGCATTGAAGCTGTACTTTGCAACAAATAAAAGCTTTTAACCTCAGGCGAGGGAAAGGGATGGGAGGGAGAGAGAGGGCTCTTCCTGAAGCACGCACGGTCCCGTAGCGCACTGCCTGTGGTGTGCTGAACAGACCGTCACTGGTTTTACACAATAGTGGGCATTCCATAACCATCCAACCTACAAGCGATATGCAGTGTGGTCTTACCGTTGTAGAAAAAAATTACAGATAGAAAAACAGTCATTTACTGTCGGAGATATTGTAAGAGTACACAGAAGGGATCAGGGGCCACAAAAAAAGACCTGGTACTGCCATTGGCTATTTAATTGAACATACTGATACGAGGGCAATTCCAAAATCAACCTCTGATTGCCTGGTTAAAAAATACAAAATAGAGAACAAAACTTTATTACATGGAACAGTTACATACATAACTGCATTATTCTCCACATCGTTGCCATCCACGTTTAGGCACTTGTTGTACCGTGACACTAGTTTTTTAGTCGCTCGTCAAAGAAAGGTGCCGCTAACTTATGCAGCCAGTTGTTGACTTTATCCATGAGCTTTTCGTTGGTGTGGAATCGCTGTGTAACCGACCATACCTTCATCTTGGTGACGAGATGGTGATCGCTTGGCGCCAGGTCCGGACTTTAAGGAGGGTGATCAAGAATCTCCCAACTGAAGAGCTTCAATAAGCACTTGCGCGAGCCGCGGTGTGGTGGCGCGCGTTGTCGTGCAGGAGAACGACGCCTTTAGTGAGCATCCCACGCCATTTGTTTTGGATTGACCTCCGAAACTTATTCAACGTTTCACAATAAACCTCTGACGTTATTGTGGTCCCTGGTGCCATGAATTCTGTCAACAAAATTCCTTTACGGTCCCAGAATAATGTAGCCATATTTTTTTTGTTCAACACTGTTTGTTTGAATTTCTTGGGCTTGTTGGAAGAATGCGTGTACATCCACTGTTTAGACTGCTCTTTGGTCTCTGCATTCATGAACTACGCCAAATTTCCGTCACCAGTCACGGTTCTGTCGAGAAATTCGTCCCCCTCTGGTGCTGAAGAAACGTACCCCATTCTTTGAGTTTTGTGAAAGTCAGTCAGTTGTTTTGATACCCACCGTGCACAGAACTTATGGTAACCCAATTTGTCCGTGACAATTCGATAAAAGGTAGTCCTCGAAGTTTGTGGAAGTTATATCGTGATATCGTGAAACGACGTTTTCCACGCACGCATTGGTCGACTTTTTGAATGAGTTCATCAGTCACAATTGAGTGTTGTCCATGACCACTTTCATCATGCACATCAGCGCGCCCATCCCTGAGTTTTCTGCACCATTCTCTCACACAACTGTCACTCATAACATTATCACCATATACACTACACAATCAATGATGAATCTCGGCCGCGCTTTGTCTTTCGCGTGAAGAAAACGAATCACAGCACGAACCTCACAGCTGACAGGAGTGGCGATGATAGTGCCAATGTTTCATCAGTAATTACTCCTACACTACGCAGCGAAAATGTATGGGGGTAGGCGTTCAGCAATAACAAACATTACTTGTTACTTCTGAGCGTGCGCTTTGGCGCTATAACAAAGCATTTCTTTTTACCAACCATTCGGAGGTTGATTTTGGAATTGCCCTTGTATGCATCGAAACATTAGGGACACTGAATGGATAGACGTATTGAGTTGTTTAAAATCGAGGAATATTCCATTTTGACTGACAGCAGTTTGTTTGTTGCACAGTTATTTCTCCATGACTCTGGTCCATTTGCTCGGTACCCTTCATTTATTGTACATAAATACTGTGTATGGATGTTTTTGTAACAGTGGAAGTATTGATAATGCATTCAAAATAATTTGTTACTCCCAGATTACGTAACTGTCGTGGTTATAAAATGCTCTTATTTTGCTTCTCTAGTCAGGCTGTATACTTATATGAGCGTCCGTCCATTTACTCAGACTGTGATCAGCTGCTATTGAAATATGATGTGTCAGAAGAATTTGGTACAGGTTGCTATTGTAACAGTAAAACAAATGTAATGCTGTGTGATTATTATAAACTGTGATGTTACTTGTTTCTTTGTAAGAAAACTTAAAATGAATTGATCTGTTATTCTGTGAGATGAAAGGTTTTGTTTTACATTGGTATTGCTACAGGTCAGGAATTTAAAAAGAGAGCTAAAATTCTTGTTTTGTTTTAGGCCTCAAGCTGTTTTTCAGCAGAAACAAAATCAGATTCCCTCCCTATCAGCAGTACATATATACGAGGGTCGTTCGGAAAGTAAAGAACGTTTGCCATACCAATATATTTATTGATAATAGGAAAGAAACAGAATATGCAGGTTTTATCACATACCTTCGCCTACTTCTCCACATAGTCACCTTGGGCATTGAGGCACTTGTAACGTGACACCAGTTTACTTATTCCCTCCTCGTACCAGAAGGCCGCCTGGCTATTCAATCAGTCCATGACAGCATGCTGTAGGTCCTCATCATCTGTAAATCGTTTACCAGCAAGGTGCTCCTTCATCTTCGAAAAGAGGTAAAAGTCCGATAGTGCCAGGTCCGGACTGTAGGGAGGATGGTCAAATGTGTCCCAATGGAATGCATCGTGCAGCAAGGTCTGTTTCTGCCTAGCGGTATGTGTGCGTGCATTGTCATGGATCAGAACAATGCCACGTGAGAGTTTGCGTCTGCGGTGTTTCTGAATAGCCTTACGAAGATGTCGAAGTGTAGCACAGTAGGCATCAGCATTGATGGTTGTGTTGCGGGGCATGAAATCAACAAGTAGGACCCCTTGACGGTCACAGAAAACAGAGGCCATCAGTTTTCGGGCTGATGCAGTTTGAATTTGCGTGGCCCTTTTGGCGACTGAGCATGATGCCAATCCATTGTTTGCCGTTTGCTAGTGGGGGTGTTGTGTGAAATCCATGTTTCATCCCCTGGAACAATTTGGTCGAGGAACGCGTTGCCATCCCGTTTGTAACGTTCCAAAAACATTAATGCAGCACCCATTCTCGCTGCTTTGTGGGCATCTGTTAGCATCCGCGGTACCCAACGTGCACAAATTTTGCGGTATTGCAAATATTCGGTGACAATTTCGTACACAACTCTACGAGACACTTCCGGACATTGTTCATACACTTCGCTAATTGTGAAATGTCGATTCTCTAGAATGATGCGGTTCACCTTTTGCTTCAATGCGTCTGTGATGACAGAGGGTCGCCCTGATCTCTCAGCGTCATGAATATCTGTTCTCCCATTCGTAAACATTGTGCACCATTTTCGGACACTGGCCGCGTTCATAACATGTTCGCCATAGACTGCAACATGTCTTCGGTGAATTTTACTGGGTCTAACGTTTTCCGCCTGCAAAAACCGTATCACGCCTCGCATCTCACAGTCGGAGCGATTTCATATTGGCGCGTTCATTGTCACAACCCGTTGCACTCACAACGTGCAAAAGTTCGTTGCACCAACTGCACCAGGTAACTATCTACATTCTACTGAACACACCAAATGACGGATCTGGTACAATGTAACAACTGCGCGTGTTGTATGCGCAAACGTTCTTTACTTTCCGAACGACCTTCGTATATGATTACCTTCTTGCAAATCTCTTGGGAATGTTGTTCTACAGTTTCACTGCCAAAGCAGAGAATATACAGGGTATAATGTTTGTATGAGACACACATATCGGTGTATGGAACAAGAATATACAGAATATGGTGTGCTATTATCGTGTTCACAGTGAGACGTTCCAAAATTGTGCCTAGTGCCTTCACCATGTCCTCTATCAATCTGCACTGTGCCCATCCAATTCATGTTGCTGCCATACCTCAAAGTGACATGTGCTGCCCCTGCTGAACAACATAAGACTTGCCAAGCTGCTGTTCCCAAATTGTATAGCCACAAACTATCTGCCTTACCACATTGATATGTTGTATTAAACATAGACTTGAGTCAGCAGTTGCTGCACAATTACATTCACGTAAACAAGGATGTTGATCAAATTCCATTGACAAGGTGTTATACAAAAGTCGCACAAATAAGATGATTATTGACCTTTGAAGATGGGAGAATGATAGGTTGTCCCGAAACATTGGTAAGGAATTACAGCTATTTGCTGTGTAAAAGCCCTGAAGAACGCAGTTCTCAAGATTATTTCAGTCACAAGAATAATGCCAAGAATGTATCCAAGAGTAAGACCAGTAGTAATACCCACACTGCTCTGGTACCCATCTTACACAGTGAGGCCCAAAGATTTTGTGGTCATAGAAATGTCTTTGTCAAACTATTTGACTTGCCTTTGACACCAAGATAATAATTGTGTTGCGAGGAAACGGTCCGAAGATATTTCCCAGGCTACCAACCAGCTACTTTATGATGTATCTCTGCTGCTGCATGGGAAGAGATTAACTTCTGGTAGAAATGAGAGTGTGGGCCCCGGATCAGTTCTCTAAGACGTGTCCTACGTGCGCAGATATCAGCTGACAGGTTGGGCTTCTGACATTTTCTGCACTTTCTGCAGTGTTATTGATCAATAAAATTAATGCACAGAGTAATTTTTTTAAAACTTCCTAAATGTTATCATCATGGCGATGGTTTCTTCTGGTTCCGGTCATGGATTGTTGTAACTGTCTGAAATGCAAAACTGGCAAATATTCTGGTGTTTATTCAAGGTTAACAGAAAACACCCTATATTTCAGATGTGGCCCCTTATAGATGGTGTGCTGGAGTACTTGAATGGTAATGAATCAAGGTGAGGTGGCTTATTAGTTCTTACCTCATAAATATTTTGATTGAGGGTCAATAAAATCTTTGAAAATGAATGGTGTGGAGGTGTTTGAATATTGGACTGTATTGGACCCAGTGATGGAGGCCTAAATTGATGGTGAAACAAGATGTTGTGGGGATTTAGTTGTTATGTGTCTCCTTGTAAATTGATGTAGGCTTTATAATGACTACCAGTATGACATGGAGGTGTCTTTAAGATGTGGCCTCCTATAGATGGTTTAATGGGGACTTTAAATGATTGTGAAGCGATCTTTCCTTTAACCCTTTAAACACTGAATGAAATCCCATCTGCTATTTGCTGGCATTATTAGGAGCTCACCATTTTCTCCACGTTAGCAGGATAAGGGTTAATTTATATTCAGAGGGAAAATACTGTCTAGCATTCAAAGAGTCTATAACAAGCCATTACACTTTACTGTTCATATTTTATAAGAAAATTCATATTTTGGGAAATTCTTAAGAAACTTTTATTTCAGTGGAAACTTGTATCTCAAAAAATTATTGCTACAACCATGTCTGCTGAATGAAGTGACACAATTGGCACATGGAAAATGCAGGCTTTTATATAGCATAAACAGAGAAATTGAAATTAAATTAAAATGTAAATTATCTTGTAAATATTAATTATCCTGTAGAATACCTCCAATTATTGGCAGGAAGTTTTTCTACTTTCCTTGGCTGAGAGCTGGGAGACATGCAGCATTCAATATTTGAAAACTGTTTGTGACTACCTCCGGGAACAAATTTCAATTTTCTTGAAACAGAAGTAATGCTAATCAAACTCTACTTAGCACTAGTATTATCTACGAATCCACCTCTGTAAGGACCCCAAATCTCATAGCCCAAATGGTTTAATTGTGTACGATATTGAACTCTCAGACATGCAAGTTTAAACTACTGCAGCAATTCCAACTTCCAAATTAACAAAGGGGTTAAGATGTTTCATCACTAGCTAGAAAGTGCTCATAGCATTCTAAAATTCTAATATGTAAATCCCGACAAGATGCACATGTTACAGAGTTTATTTTATCTGACAACTGCTCTACATGTTTTGGGCATCACTATCACCCATCTTCAAGAGCACAAAAGAATGTAACTACAGCATCTGGTAACCATTACACCGTATTGTTGTCTGCTGCTATCGTGGAAGAGTTGGAACTGATTAGAGTGTTTTGTGGGTGGCGTATTGACGAACAATTGTATAATCTACATCTGAAATGTGCTACCATTTGGCAAAACTGCTGGCACATTATTTAGTTAACAATAGACAGTAAACTGCAACAAGAGATGGAAGCTCATTATAATAACCTCAACCACAAGCTAGACAAACTTGAAAACAATCAACATGACAAAAATAAGACTCAACACAACTCCCAATTCTATCCTGGAACTGTAAATTTAACAAAAATCAAGTTTACCAAAGAGGAAATGGCTTTGTTGAACTATGGATTACAACACAGTATAGGGAAACTGTTAAAAGCATATTGGATTAACCTAATAATGGAAACCGAGCAAGCCGTCAAACTCCTGGACGTGAAGATACAAAACCCATACCGGATTTTAGCCGCCAAAAACTACAGCAAATATTCAACTCCAACGGCCATTATAATGCTACACAGAAACGACATGCTTATATTATGAAGAAACAAAATCACAAACTTGTGACAGAAAATGCAATAATGGTTCCAGCTGATAGAGGTAAAACTACTGTAATCATATACTCAGAAGACTACTCCAACAAAGTGCATGCCTTCCTAACCAAAAACAAATTTCAGACACTTAAAAAAAACCCAAATGATAAATACCAAAGCCTATTATTGAAAACATTACAACAAAGTTTTCTCATCATCACCAATAAACAGATAAAACATCCAATGCAAAAGAAACCTAAACTTCCCACATTAAAAGCCCAACTCAAAATACACAAACCCGGTAACCCAATTAGACCAGTAATTAATAACATGAATGCACCATCATACAAAACAGCCAAGCATCTAGTAAACAAACTTAATTGATATTTATGCCTCAATAATCAATATAATGTCAAAAACACTATAAGCCTGGCTGAGGACCTAACAAAACTCAAAATAAATGAACAACACAAAATGGTGACATATGATATTAAAGACTTATATGTCAATATACCAATAAAGGAAACACTCATGATCACAAAATCAGTCCTTCTAAAACACAATGACACACAAGTAACAAAGCAGATAATCACTTTACTGGAAACCATTCTTCAACAAAATTATTTTTCATTTGAAAACAATCTATATCAAGCAGAAAAAGGAATCTCCATTGGATCCCCTATCTCTAATACAATAGCTGAAATATTCCTGCAACAGATAGAAAACCCACACCTGAAACAACTATTTAACACTAAAAGCATAATCTTCTATACAATGGTATGTAGATGATATTCTCATGATATATGACACAATGGGTAAACTCTAACACCATCCACGAATACATAATCCAGATACACCCAAACCTTCAACTTAATCCCACACACAAAAAAATAACTGCATAAATTTCCTTGACCTCCTAATAATACGAAAACCCCCCAGCCTGGAAATTGATATACACCGGAAACTCACAACCACCGACACAACTATCAATTAGAAACAGAAATATAATGTCTCCAGTGGCACGTAGGCTGACCACCCCCAGCCCCCCCTACTTCTTACTCCCACTACCCCTACTCCCACTAACCCCGTCC
>Ga0268261_10000149_pt1 | contig 43197 bp, 40 predicted proteins | sample TergutNc150P1_FD_190353 | JGI IMG/M metagenome (GOLD analysis project Ga0268261, IMG submission 190353) | Nasutitermes corniger P1 segment gut microbial community from laboratory colony in Florida, USA - Nc150 P1 (SPAdes) (version 2) | ecosystem: Host-associated > Arthropoda: Insects >... | reverse complement strand
GTGTTGCCATATTATACGCACTCCTATCCTATAAAAGTTCACGTATAATTTTGCCAAATCGAAAGCGCTTAAGGGAAGTGGATATTTTAGGTAATTAACTCGAAGGAATTTTACTCCTCAGGACTGTCCTGTTAAGGCATCGCAAATATTTTCTTCCTCTAAAATTTTTCTCATTTTTCCCCATCCGATTCCCATTATTTCACCTACTCCGATTGGACCGCTCTTCCAAGCACCTTTTTCATCTTTTTCTTAAAATCCGGACGGGGGATAAATAGCATCCGTTGGCACTGGCAGCATTTGATTTTAATATCGGCGCCTAGGCGGACAATCTCCCAGCGATTCCCCCCGCAAGGATGGACTTTTTTCATTTCCACGATGTCATTTAGACCAAAAGTTGCATTTTCCATGTTCGTTTCACCTCGGCTTTATCTATGATGATTGTGTATTCGTACCGCCACGAAGCAAAACAGCAGTCGACAGGGGCATTTCTATCCCAGCTTCGTCAAATGTAAGTTTGATGACTTTTCTTAATTCCCGTTCCATGTTGAATTTTTGCAGTGGCTGGACTTCGGCTATCATGCGGATAATCGTTTCATTGGCATCCATGGATTGTACGCCCAAAACAGTAGGACGGGCAACGATTTGGGGATATTTTTCTTGGGCAGATGCTGCAACCAACTCCAGTGTCTGAATGGCAAGTTCTAGGTTTGCCTGGGATGATATGAGTACGTCCAACACCGCCATGCTATTGGAAACGGAAAAGTTGGTTACCTGGCGGATATCGCCATTGGGGATGGTCACAATTTCCCCGGTAATGGTTTTCAGCTTGGTTGAACGAATGCCAATCTCTAGGACCGTCCCCTGCGTCCCTGCGATATTGATCATATCCCCGACGGAAAAGATGTCTTCAAAAACGATGAAAAAGCCTTTAACGATGTCTGCCAACACGCTTTGGGATGCAAAGGTAATAATAACGGTCAAGAAGCCGGCACTGGCTAAAAGGGTACTCAAATCGAAGAAAGAACCGATGACGGCGATTATGATAACGACATTAATAGCATATCTCCAAATATTAAGAGAAAGGGCTTTTAAAGTTTTTTTCCGTCGGATGGTATTGTCCGTTTTAGTGTGTAAATTTTCAATTTTGATGGCGAAAATCCGTTGAATGAGTTTAATTCCCAGTTTTCGGACGACACTTAAAATCACAATGACAATAATGGCGTTCAAAAGCCGGCCAGCGTAGTCAATTAAAAAATTCAAGAATCTGTCCCCGACGAATTCCATGTTCAAGTAGTTGAAAGCGTTGAATAAATCAAGCCGGTTACCGCTGTCATTACTAGTTAGAAAGTATGAATACATGGTCTCCTCCCGATGCTAAAGATTTTTCCCATATAAAAAAAGGCCCATAAAAATAAACCTCTTATTATTTATATTATACAACCTGCCAACTTCAAAGTCTGTCAGTTGCTGGCAGGTTATATTTTTTAATCAAACTGCATTCCCATGCGATCGAGTAATCGGTTTAAATCGTCCGTCGTCATATAATCGATGATTATCTGGCCTTTTCCCTCGCCGTTCCGTTCTTTGATACGAACTTTTGTCCCAAAATATGCATTTAAAATGGACTCCACGGATTCGATGTGTGGATTGAAATAACCTTTTGGAGCCGCGCCGGGGGAAAACGCTTCTTTTTCATGTAAAAGTACCCGTATCATCTCTTCAAGTTCCCGGACAGAAATCTGTTTCTCCCGAACAACTTCAGCTAGTTTTAAGACTAACTCCTCGTCTTTCAAGCCAGCCAAAACCTTCGCGTGCCCAACAGAGACGTCGCTGCTTTCAATGAGTGCCTGTACCCGTCTTGGTAAATGCAATAAACGCATGGTATTGGCAACATGTGCGCGGCTTTTCCCTATACGCTCCGCTAATTTTTCCTGTGTCAAATCGAGGGTTTGCATTAAGAGCTTATACGCCTCGGCTTCTTCGATTGGGGTTAAGTCCTCACGTTGAAGGTTTTCCAAAAGCGCATACTCCATCATTAAATTATCGTCAAATTCCCGGACGATGGCTGGTATGGTTTTCAGTTTGGCCTTAGTTGCTGCCCTAAAACGACGTTCGCCAGCAATGATGATGTAGCCTTTGATGTCTTTTTTTACAATAATCGGTTGGAAAACACCATGATCTTTAATGGATTTTGCCAGCTCGCTGATTTTTGACTCATCAAAATATTTACGTGGCTGATACGGGTTTGGGCGAAGATTTTTTATGGGAATCTGCTCAATGACTTCCCCTTCTTTTGCTTGCTGAAAAGCCTCAATGCTCTCGATGTCGTGTTCTTGGAACAATGCTCCTAGGCCTCTGCCTAATCTATTTGCTGACATTATTCTTCACCACCTCACTGGCAAGCTCAATATAAAATTGGGCTGCCGATGATTTTAAATCGTAATCAATAATGGATTTTCCAAAGGAAGGTGCTTCGCTTAGGCGTACTAACCTCGGAATAATGGTATTAAACACTTTTTCTTTAAAGTAAAGCTTCACTTCATTGATAACATCCAACCCCAGGCGTGTCCTTCTGTCAAGCATGGTTAGTAGAACACCTTCAATGGATAACCTTCGATTCAAACGGCGCTGGACTATGCGTATTGTATTTAATAATTGGGTCAATCCTTCTAATGCATAATACTCACACTGGACAGGAATCAAAGTCGAATCTGCAGCAGATAAGGCATTGATAGTTAAAAGCCCAAGGGAAGGCGGACAATCGATAATAATGTAATCGAAATGTTCCCTGACCTGCTCAAGTTTTGGTTTTAAGCGGAATTCCCGTTCTTTTTCCATAACGATCATCGATTCAAATCCTGAAAGTTCTTGAGAAGACGGAATGAGAAAAAGATTATCTTCTCCGGTTTCCTTTATCGTGCCCATAACAGGGATTTCATCCACTAATAAATCAAACACCGTTACCTCTGCATCGCCTTTATAAACACCAACACCCGTAGAAGCATTAGCCTGGGGGTCTAAATCTACAAGTAAGACCTTATGTCCTAAATGCGCCAGGGAAGCTGACAGGTTGATACTGGAAGTTGTTTTGCCAACCCCGCCTTTTTGGTTCGTTACCGCAATAATTTTCCCCATGTTAACCCTCCTGTTATTTAAAGAGCTGAAATCATCCGTTTGAGTAAATGCAGATTTATCTGTGGATAAAGCCACTGAAGTCTTTAGGGCAATTAGATAGGGGCTCTTCTCTGGATTTGCGCTCAAACCATTTTCAACTCATATGTACACTTGTACTTAAGAATATTTTACCACGAATTAGCCTAAAAAAAATACTTTCCACACTGAAAAAATGTTTTTTTGTAGGTTATTCACCTGTTTTAGTGAGATTTGTAGATTTTTCATAGCTAAAAAGCATATTAACAGTTTCCGCAATTCAAAAAAACTTATCCACAGATTCCTCAAACACTAGCAAATTGAGGCATCTTAGAAATCTCGTCACTTGGACAAATGAACTTTTACTCATAAAAAAGCATAAAAAAACAACCAAAAATCATTTCCGATTTTTGGCTGTTCAAAAAGGTATGCGGTTATTTTGTTTTCATTTTTGGAAGGGAAATCGTGATGACAAAGGCATCCTCACGCTCTTCAGTTTCATGTTTGACTTTCATTCCGGTCTTTTCAACCATCATAACAGCCTGCTTAAATGTATTCATCGCAATTCGGGCATCCCTTGGAATTTTAGAAGTAGTTGTTGCCTTCTCCATTTTTTCTGGGACTTCCGGATTAAGGATCTGTTCTATTAAAGTTTCCGTCTCTGAAACCTTTAGGTCTTTTTCAATAATTTTTTCCAACAACTCTAGCTGGAGTTTTTTTTCTTTAATGACCAGTAAAGAACGGGCGTGCCGTTCTGTAATCTTGCGTTCCCGAACGGCATCCTGTACTTCTTGAGCCAAATTCAAAAGTCTGATTTTATTCGCAACCGTCGATTGCGACTTACCCATTTGCTTAGCTAAAACGGCCTGGGTTATCCCATGCAAGTCCATCAGTTTGCGATAAGCGACGGCTTCCTCAATGGCTGTTAAATCCTCACGCTGGATATTCTCGATGATGGCTATGGAGGCTGATTGCTTGTCATCTAAATCCCGCACGATAACTGGAATTTTCTCCAATCCAATCAATTTCGATGCCCGATAACGCCTTTCACCAGCAATGATTTCGTAAAGGTCATTATATTTTCTAACCACAATTGGCTGAATGATACCATGTTCCCGGATGGAGTCAGAAAGTTCAACGATTTTTTCATCATTAAAAATAGTTCGCGGCTGATATCTATTCGGTGTCACTTTTCCTATAGGAAGCTGTATGACCTCATCTTTTGGTTGATTGTTCGTTGCATCCCTTGTAAAAAGATTAAACATGATTTCCCCCCTGTCTTCTAGCCGAGGCAACCCAATCCGGCAGTTTGATTATAACGAAATTTTCAACTGTTTAAATTATAACGCATTCCCTTCGTTTTTTCCATCATTTAATGTCCAAAAAATGTATAGATGATGTAAAAACGACAAGTATCGTTATTTTAAGGGCTTATTCTTTATCTGGCCAAAAGCACGGGGATACTTGACTGGCGTCTTTTTGTATTTTTTTGTATAAATATTAGTGCGGCTACCTGCATCTTCCGGTAATTCAATATGATTCACCGCAATTAACTCAACGCCAAGCGCAGACATGGCTTTTTTAGATTCTTCAAGTTCCTCGGCTCCAGTTTGCCCCTTTAAAGCGATAAAATAGCCGCCCTCTTTGACCAAGGGGATGCAAAGTTCCGACAGCATGTTCAAGCGGGCGACCGCTCTTGCTGTCACCACATCGAATGTTTCCCGGTTTTTAGCCACAAATTCCTCCGCCCGTGAATGGTGTGCGTGGATATGTTCAAGCCCGGTTTCCGAAATGACATGATTTAAGAAGGTAACCCGTTTTCCCAGGGAATCGACCAAATCCATTTTTAAGTGGGGAAAAATAATTTTGACGGGCAATGCTGGAAAACCTGCCCCAGAACCGACGTCGCAAAGGGTTTGGCATTCTGAGATTTCCTCAAACATTAAAAATCCAATGACAGAATCATAGTAATGCTTCAAGTAGACTTCGTTTAACTCGGTAATACCTGTCAGGTTCATTTTTTCATTCCACTCCACCAACAACTCCCAGTAGCGGTGAAGCTGCCATTTTTGATTTTCTGTCAATTCGATGTTGAAATCCTTTAATTTATCATAAAACTGCTCTGGAGTCATGCTGTAAACCTCACCGCTTCGATGTAAACCATCAGAATGGAAATATCCGCCGGGTTGACCCCGGATATGCGGCTGGCTTGCCCTATGGTTAATGGACGTATCTGAGCGAGTTTTTGTTTCGCTTCCAGTGCCAAGTTCGGAACCTCCTCGTAATTGATGCTTTCCGGAATCCGTTTCTCTTCCACTTTACGGAGTTTAGCAACCTGTTGTAAAGACTTATTAATATAGCCTTCATATTTTACCTGAATTTCCACCTGCTCGGCAGCTTCAGGGGAAATGGTTTCATTTTTTTCCTCAATCAGTTCATGGATATGGGCATAAGTGATTTCTGGACGTTTCAATAATTCCAGGGCACTAATCCCATCTTTGAGGAGTGAAGAGGGTATGGTAGCCAAATAGGCATTGGTATGGGCTTTAGGCGTAATCCTAACTTGGGAAAGGCGTTCTTTTTCAGCTTCAATTTCTGAAACTTTAAACTGAAAACTACTGTAACGATCTTCGTCAATCAGCCCAATTTGATGGCCATATTCCCGTAAGCGGAGATCCGCATTGTCATGACGAAGGAGTAAACGGTATTCCGCCCTCGAAGTTAGGAGGCGATAAGGTTCAAGGGTTCCCTTCGTCACTAAATCGTCTATCATGACACCGATATACGCTTCGTCACGTTTCAAAATAAGCGGCTCCCGCCCCTGCACTTGCAGGGCAGCATTAATCCCCGCCATCAGCCCTTGTCCTGCGGCCTCTTCATAGCCACTGGTTCCGTTGATTTGACCTGCCGTGAATAGGCCTTTGACAAGTTTCGTTTCCAGGGATGGCCACAGCTGGACCGGCTTGATGGCATCATATTCAATGGCATAGGCATAACGGACAATCCGGCAATTTTCAAGACCTGGGATGGTGCGGATCATTTCCTCTTGGACTTCTCTCGGAAGGCTCGTCGAAAAGCCCTGGACGTAAATTTCAGGAAGGTGCACGCTTTCAGGCTCTAGGAAAATCTGATGGCGTTCTTTATCGTTAAACCGCACGATTTTATCCTCGATGGATGGGCAATAACGGGGGCCAACCCCTTCTACAACCCCAGAATACATTGAGGAACGGGTCAGGTTTTCGTTAATAATGTCGTGGGTTTTGCTATTGGTGTAGGTCAAGTAACATGGCCACTGGTTTTCAAGGGGCAAGTGCTCTTTAGTGTCAAAACTGAAGGCTCGGATTACATCGTCCCCCGGATGCACTTCCGTTTTTGAGAAGTCACAACTATCTAGGGCCACCCGTGGTGGAGTCCCAGTTTTTAGCCTAAACAATTCAAAGCCCAGGTCTTTCAGGGACTGGGACAATCCCAAAGAGGTCGGGGCTCCTTCAGGGCCGCTTAACGTCACTTCGTCGGAAATCATCACTTTTGAATGCATGTAAGTCCCTGTGGTTAAAATAACGGTTTTCCCCATGATCATGTTGCCGTCTTTCGTTTTAACCCCTTGAATGCGGTTGTTTTCTACTAAAAGGTCTTCAACCAGGGCTTCAAGAACGGTTAGGTTTTGTTGGCTTAAAATTGTCTTTTGCATTTCTTTAGGGTAATCAATCTTATCCGCCTGTGCACGCAAAGCCCTTACCGCTGGGCCTTTTCCCGTATTGAGCATCCGCATTTGGATATGGGTCTTGTCCGTGTTAGCACCCATTTCCCCACCGAGGGCATCAATCTCACGGACGACAATCCCTTTGGCCGGTCCTCCAATGGATGGGTTGCAGGGCATAAACCCAATTTTATCTATGCTTGAAGTAATCATGAGCGTGCTAAGGCCCATGCGCGCAGGTGCCAATGCCGCTTCAATACCGGCATGCCCTCCCCCAACTACTAGTACATCATATATCATATCTATCATTCCTTTAGTCGTAACAGTCATCCCTCTATTGTACAACTTATTCTGGACAAAAAGCAACACCGCTAAACGATATTCCGACAATAGATAGGAAAAAGCACAAAACAGCGGGAGCCGTCTTATGCTTTCTTCAAATATTTAGGTATGGTATGCTGCTCGAATTTCGCAATCTGCTCCTCAAACGCCAAGGTAATCCCGATGTCGTCCAAGCCATTCAATAATTTATGCTTAAATGACGCATTGATTTCAAAGGGAAATGCTGCTCCCGCCACTTCGATGGTTTGAGAAGGTAAATCAACGGTGATTTTTTCATCTGGGGATAAGTTGAAAAGTATGTTTCGTACCTGTTGGGGCTGTACAATGGGAAGAAGGCCGTTTTTCAGGGCATTATTGTAGAAAATATCAGAATAACTGCCAGCGATAATGACCTTGAAGCCATAATCCTGCAAAGCCCAAGCCGCATGTTCCCGGGAAGACCCGCAACCGAAGTTTTCCCCCGTCACTAGGATTCCCGCATCTTTATATACAGGGTTATTTAAAATAAATCCGGGATTGGGCTCATAATCATTGCCAACATACCGCCATTCGTAAAATAGGTTCTTCCCAAACCCGCTTTTGTCGATGGCCTTTAAAAACTGCTTGGGGATAATCTGATCGGTATCAATGTTGGCATTCACCAAAGGAACGGTTGTCCCTACGTATTTCGTAAATTTTTCCATGTTAAGCCAACTCCCTTACATCCACAAATTTCCCATGAACGGCCGCCGCCGCTGCCATTGCCGGGGAACAAAGATGGGTCCTTGCCAGGTTCCCTTGCCGTCCCTCGAAATTACGGTTGCTGGTTGAGGCGCAGTGGGTATTCGCTGGAACCTGGTCGGGGTTCATCCCTAAGCAGGCAGAACAACCGGGTTCCCGCCATTCAAATCCTGCTTCCTTAAAAATCCGGTCTATCCCTTTTGCTTCAGCTGCCCGTTTAACCCCACGAGAACCCGGCACAACAATACCAGTAATGTGGGCGGCGACTTTTTTTCCTTCTAAAAATTTAGCCGCTTCCTCCAAATCATTCAGTCTGGCATTGGTGCAACTTCCAATAAAAACATACCCCAATGGGATGTCTGCTGCTGACTGTCCTGGGGACAAGCTCATGTACTGGTAAGCCCGTTCATCATTGACATCTTTGATTTCTGGGAAGGCCATGTCCACCGATACGCCCATGGCAGGGTTCGTTCCCCAGGTTACCATTGGGGACAGCTCAGATACATTTAAAGCCAGCACTTTATCATAAACCGCATCCTCATCTGACTTTAAGGACTCCCAATCTTGTACCGCCACATCAAAATCCACTGGGGCATGGGGACGCCCTGAAACATACGCATAGGTTTTTTCATCGGGGTTCATCAAGCCGATTTTCGCCCCGAATTCAATGGACATGTTGCAAATGGTCATCCGTTCTTCCATGGATAAGGCACTGATAGCTTCCCCGGTGTATTCAACCGCATATCCCACACCAGCATCCACGCCGTATTTGGCAATCAACCCTAAAATAAAATCCTTGGAATACACCCCTTTTTGCGGAATTCCCTGAAATTCCACTTTCATGACTTTCGGCTTTTTTTGCCATAAGGTCTGTGTGGCTAAAACATGCTCCACTTCACTTGTTCCGATACCGAAAGCGATGGCCCCGAAGGCTCCGTTGGTCGCCGTATGGGAATCCCCGCAGACGATGGTCTTTCCAGGTTGGGTACGTCCAGTTTCTGGGGCAACCATGTGACAGATTCCCTGTCCTTCGCTTCCATTAAGGGCTGCTTCGATGCCAAAGTCGGCAACATTTTTTGTGAAGGTTTCAATCTGTTTTTTAGAAATGGCGTCACGGATATTAAAAATGTCGACGGTAGGGGAATTATGGTCAACGGTCCCAAAAGTAAGTTCTGGGCGACGGACCTTCCTCCCTGCTTGGCGAAGCCCGAAAAAGGCTTGTGGCGATGTCACTTCATGGATGACATGAAGGTCGATGTAAAGCAGTTGGTCCCCCCCCATTTCTCCTGCAATGACGTGGCGGTCCCATATTTTATCGAAAATTGATTGTTTAGGCATCCTCTCACACTCCCCTTCCATTAATAATCCAAGCGGCTGATAATGCCATTGCAAACAGCCTGAGTCGTAGCATTTCCACCTAAGTCTTTCGTCAAAATCCCATCTTTTAGCGTTTGCTCGATAGCGTCCTCGATTTTCTTGGCAGCCCCGTGCAGGCCGAAGGTATCCGACAACATCATGGCAACCGAAGAAATCATCCCGATGGGGTTGGCAATGCCGAGGCCGGCAATATCAGGGGCAGAGCCGTGGATGGGTTCGTAAAAAGCGACCTTGTCGCCTTTGGAAGACGAGGCCATGACCCCGAGTGTCCCCGCAATGGCGGCCGCTTCGTCCGTTAAAATATCCCCGAATAAATTTTCGGTCACAATCACGTCGAACTGTTGGGGATTTGTAATGAATAACATGGCGGCCGAGTCTACCAACTGATGGTGAAGCTCCACATCCGGGTAATTTTTTGCCACCTCAGATACGACTTTTCGCCATAATTTACTAGTCGCCAGGACATTTTGCTTGTCGATGGAAGTTACCTTTTTGCGACGGGTCCTTGCCAGTTTAAAAGCAGCATGGGCGACCCGTTCAACTTCATGTTTGGTGTAGGAACACACATCCTCTGCGTCATTTTCATTTAAGGTGTGCTTGCCAAAATAAATGCCTCCGGTCAGTTCCCGCACCACGACGAAGTCCACATTTTCCACGTTTTTGATGGGGGAAACCGCTTTAAGGGCATCGTAAATCTTCAACGGGCGGATGTTGGAGAATAAACCTAGTTCCTTGCGGATTTCCAGCAACCCTTGTTCGGGGCGGATGGCTTCGTTGTCAAACCTCGGATCGCCGATGCTGCCATGAAGGATGGCATCTGCTTCTTTGGCGGCCTTAAGGGTCGGCGTGGGAAGGGGCATGCCAAATGTATCAATGGCACCCCCCCCAAAGTCACAGGAAACCACTTCATAATCGAAGCCTTCATAAGCGGCGACTGCCTTTAAAACTGCCAATCCAGCTTCCATGATTTCCGGGCCAATCCCGTCCCCGGGCAATGCGACGATATTATAAGTCATGCTGAAGCCTCCCCTACTTGGTTATTTTCCCGGATAATCCGGTTGTAAGCATTAACATAAGCATTGGCACTGGCAATCAACACATCATAGTCGCTGCCTTTTCCTGAAAATACCGTACCCGTCGCCAGGTTTTTGACCGTCACCCGAGCCTGGGCCTGGGCATCCAAATGTCCGGTGACCGATTCCACATGGTACGAAACCAAATCTACTTCCTGGTCAAATGCCAAATCAATCGCTTTGAACATGGCATCGATGGAGCCTTTTCCACTAGCCTCTTTCACGAACACCGCCCCCTCAGTCTTAAAGGTCAGGATAGCTTTTCGCCCCTCGGGAATATTTTCAAATTGGATGTTCTCAAGGGTAAAATGCGCCCCTTCTTTTAGGGCTGTCCCCGCGACAATGGCACGGATATCATGATCTGTAACCACTTGCCGCTTATCTGCTAAAGCCTTGAATTGTTTGAAAAGCCCTTCCACTTCGCTTTCTTCGAACGAGATGCCGAGCTCATGGAGTTTTTGGGTCAGGGCATGCCTTCCTGAAAGTTTTCCAAGAGGAAGCTTCGTTCCAGTTGCCCCTACCAAGGCAGGGGAAATGATTTCATAGGTTTCCGGATTTTTAAGGACACCATCCTGATGGATTCCAGATTCATGGGCAAAGGCATTCAAGCCAACCACGGCTTTGTTTGGCGGGATAGAAACCCCTGCCAGCCTGGAAACCAGTTGGGAGGTATTGATGGTTTCTTCCAAGTGGATAGGGATTTGTACCTGATAGAAGTCTTTTCGGATGTGAAGGGCAATCGCCACTTCTTCCAATGCGGCATTCCCTGCCCGTTCCCCTATCCCATTCAAAGTTCCCTCAACCCGCCTGGCACCGGCTTTGATAGCTGCTAGCGAGTTAGCGGTTGCCATCCCTAAATCGTCATGGCAGTGAGGGGAAAAAATAATGTCACGGTCAGACTTGACATTGGCAATCAAAAACTGGAAAATATCCCCAAACTCCTGTGGGGTGGTGTATCCGACGGTGTCCGGAATATTGATGTAAGTCGCCCCGGCATCAACGGCTGTTTGGACCGCTTCAAGCAAAAACCCCCGGTCAGTACGGGTGGCATCCTCAGGGGAAAACTCCACAACAGGAATGCGGTCGCAAGCGTAGCGGACATGTTCCCTAATGGAATCCAAAACCTGTTGGCGGCCCATGTTCAGCTTATGTTTCAAATGAATGTCACTAGTCGCAATAAATACGTGAAGCTGTGGGAATTTCGCACCTTTTACCGCTTCTACTGCCCTGTCGATATCCGATTTCACGCAGCGGGCAAGTGCTGTGACAGAGGCAGTCGTTAAAACTCCGGCAATGGCCTTCACGGAGGCAAATGAATCCGGGCTCGCAGCTGGGAAGCCACCTTCGATGACGGTAACCCCCCACTTCTCAAGCTGTTTGGCAATCATCATCTTTTCTTTGATGGAAAAGTTAATGCCTGCCTGCTGTTCCCCATCCCTTAATGTCGTATCAAAAAATTCAATGTTCCGCATGGCCCTACCTCCCTATATTAAGCACTTAAAATATTGAACCCCTCAGATTCCAAAGCTGCTTTCACAGCAACGATTTGGTCAAACCCACGGGTTTCGATTCCTATTTTCAACACGCAGCTGGTCACGGAAGTGTTCGGGTCGGAATCGGTATAATCCACCCGCACCACGTTTGCCCCGCATTTTTCGATGGCGCTGCTGACCCCCACCAACTGGCCGGGCTTGTCTTCTAGGGCGATTTCCAGCGTATGCTGCCGCCCGCTGGTAATGAGCCCCCTCGTAATCACCCGGGATAGGATGTTCACGTCAATATTTCCCCCGGAAACGATGGCGACAGCTGTTTTTCCTTTTAAGGGCAGTTTATTAAAAAGGAGGGCGGCGACGGCTGTCGCACCTGCTCCCTCTGCTACTAATTTTTGTTTTTCCATCAAGGTGAGGATAGCGGTCGCAATTTCATCTTCCGTTACCGTCACGATTTCATCCACGTACTCCCTCACTAAAGGCAAAGTGGAAGCACCCGGGGTCTTGACCGCAATCCCATCGGCAAATGTTGCCACGCTTTTCACCGTGATGGGGCGCCCCGATGCGACGCTTCCTACCATGCTGGCGGCATTTTCAGCTTGGACCCCATAGACTTTAATGGCGGGATTTAACTGTTTGATGGCATAGGACACCCCGCCAATCAACCCACCGCCTCCGATAGGGACAATGACAGCGTCAATCCATTCCAACTGCTCTAGGATTTCCAAGGCGATGGTTCCTTGCCCAGCCATGACATCCAAATCATCGAAGGGATGGACAAACGTCATGTTATTTTCTTGCTGGAGCTTGATGGCATAGGCATGGGCATCATCATAAGCCCCTTTTACCAGGATGACTTGTGCTCCAAGGGCTTTAGTTGCTTCTACTTTGCTTAAAGGGGCACCATCTGGCATGCAAATGACACATTTCAAGCCTGCCTTGGACGCTGCCAGGGCCACTCCTTGCGCATGGTTTCCTGCACTGCAAGCGATAATGCCTGCCTGTTTTTGGGCTTCACTTAATTGGCTGATTTTATAGGCAGACCCACGGACCTTAAAACTGCCGGTTTCCTGTAAATTCTCTGTTTTCAAGTACACAACCGATTGGCACTTTAGCTTGGAAGCCTTGATTAAATCCGTCTTTCGGGAAACATCTTTCAACACAGTTGCTGCATGTTGGATTTTTTCGATGGTCAGCCCATTCATAGGCTAAACCGCTTTTGCCCGTTTCGGGACTAACTTCAAATGGGATTTTTTGTCGGCTTCTTTTTCTGCTTGGTTGCGGGCGGACATAAAGTTGGCGAAAACTGCACCCGTCACCGTCTGCACAATGCTAAATAGCACGCCTGGGATGGCTGCTAACGGGAAGACAGCGAAGTGGGTCGTTGCCAAGGCAGTTGCCAGCGCAGAATTTTGCATCCCGACTTCAATGGCAACCGTCGTGGATTTGACATTGTTTCGCTTGAACAGCTTTGCAACCCCGAAGCCTACGCAGTAGCCAAGTAAATTATGGATGATAACGACTGCCAAAACCAATAGGCCACTGGTCAATACGTTAGCCGCATTCCTTGAAACGATGGCCCCGATAATGGTAAGGACCGCTACTACGGACACAAGTGGCAATACTTCCACCAATTTTTGGGTGAATCTGAAAAGTAACTTGTTACAAACCAAGCCAAGAGCAATAGGTGCCAAAACGATTTGTACGATGGAAATAAACATGTTCATCACATTGACTTCCACCGTTTGCCCAAGGTACACATAAACAAGAAGCGGGGTCAAAAATGGGGCCAACAACGTGGAAATACTTGTAATGGTCACCGATAAAGGAACGTCGCCATTTGCCAGGAAAGTCATCACGTTGGAAGATGTCCCTCCCGGTGCGCTTCCTACCAACACAACACCGATAGCCAGTTCCTGAGGGATCCCAAATAAACGGGTCAAGACAAATGCAAGGAATGACATAATCGTAAACTGGGACGCAACGCCGATGAGCACGTCTTTTGGTTGGGAGAAGACCAAGGAAAAGTCGCTGGACTTAATGGTCAGCCCCATTCCAAACATAACGACCATCAATAACTGGTTGATCCAAGAAGGCTGCACCCAAAGGAACGCCGCTGGTTGGATAAGGGCAATGGCTGTCACTAAAAGGGCGATTCCCGCCACGTATTTACTGGTGAATGTACTGATTTTTACAAGTGTTTTCATATTACCGACCTCATTTTCTGTAGTTTTCGTTAAGGCAATACAGCCCCTTTATCCGCGCTGGAAACCATGGTCACGTAGCGCTTTAGGAAGCCAAAGTTGATTTTTGGATCTGGCTTGACCCATTCTGCTTTGCGTTTTGCTAATTCCTCTTCGCTAATTTGAATGTCCAATTTGCAGTTTCGTATGTCGATTTCGATGGTGTCCCCATCCTGGATGAGGGCAATAGGGCCGCCCTCCATGGCTTCGGGGCTCACGTGGCCGATTGCAGCCCCTCGGGTTGCCCCTGAGAAACGGCCATCTGTGATAAGGGCAACTGAGTCGCCAAGCCCCATTCCCATAATGGTGGAAGTCGGTGCCAGCATTTCCCTCATTCCAGGGCCGCCTTTAGGTCCTTCGTAACGGACAACCACCACATCCCCAGGTTGGATTTTTCCGGCAAGGATGGCTTCCGTCGCTTCTTCCTCGGAATTGAAGCAGCGGGCAGGCCCTGAATGCTTCATCATTTGCTCGCTAACCGCAGATTGCTTGACGCAGGAGCCATCGGGTGCCAGGCTTCCTTTTAAGACAGCAATGCCGCCATATTCCGTGTACGGCTTGTCGATGGGGCGGATGACATTTCGTTTCTTATTGACGACCCCTTTTAAATTCTCCCCGAGGGTCTTACCTGTTACGGTCATTTCATCCAGATGCAATAAATCTTTCTTAGCTAGCTCGCTCATGACCGCATAGATTCCACCTGCTTCATCTAAATGCTCCACATAATGGTGCCCTGCCGGTGCCAATCGGCAAAGGTTCGGTGTCCGTTCGCTAACCGGTTGTGCATCCCCTAAGAACAAAGGCACACCCGCTTCCTTGGCAATGGCCGGGATATGAAGGAGCGTATTCGTCGAGCATCCTAGTGCCATGTCAACAGTCAACGCATTTTCAAAGGCTTTCGGTGTCATGATATCCCGTGGTCGGATGTCTTTTCTAACCAGTTCCATAATCTGCTTGCCGGCATCTTTGGCCAACCTCAGCCGGGCACTGTATGGAGCTGGGATGGTCCCATTTCCGCTTAATCCCATGCCGATAGCTTCTGTCAGGCAGTTCATGGAGTTGGCAGTGAACATTCCTGAACATGACCCGCAAGATGGGCAGGCGTCTTTCTCGTTTTGGGCAAGCTCATCATCTGTCATTTTGCCAATGGCATGAACCCCAACGTCCTCAAACATGTCGCTAAGGCTTGCCAATCCTTTACGGGTTTTTCCTGCCAGCATCGGGCCACCTGAACAAAAAATCGTCGGCACATTGATCCTTGCTGCTGCCATGAGCAACCCAGGGACATTTTTGTCACAGTTGCAGATCATGACCAAACCATCAAACTGATGGGCCATGGCCACCGCCTCTGTAGAGTCGCAGATCAAATCCCTCGTTACCAATGAATAATGCATCCCGATATGCCCCATGGCAATGCCATCGCACATAGCAATCGCTGGGAACATCATCGGAACCCCGCCTGCGGCAATGACCCCTTTTTTCACCGCTTCGGCGATTGAGTTCAGGTGCATATGCCCCGGCACGATTTCATTATGGGAATTGACAATACCGATGATAGGCTTATCAAACTCATCTTCCGTTAAACCAAGTGCATATAGCAGAGAACGGTGAGGTGCCCTTTCCGGTCCTTTTTTCATCTTATCTGAACTCATGGAAACTACTTTGCTCATATCTACTCCACAACTCATCCCAATCAACTCCTAATTTTTCGATTTTTGGTATAAAGATGGCCCTGGTACCCCAAAAGTTCCAGAGCCTTTACTGTTTAAACTAAATCAATGTTATTAACGCCCCAATTCATTTTTTCGCGCAGGTCTTTTCCTGTCAGTTCCATGGCATGTTGGCGGATTTCCTCGCGTTTTTTTGTGAATAAAGGCCTGCCGGATTTATGCTCCTCTACCCAATTTTTTGCAAAGGTGCCATCTTGGATGTCTGCCAATACCCCGCGCATGTTTTCCTTGACGGTATCCAATGGGACGACCCGTGGGCCAGACACGTATTGCCCGTATTCTGCTGTATCGGAAATCGAGAAATCCATCCCCGAAACCCCGAATTTATTAACCAGATCGATGATCAGCTTTAATTCATGGACACATTCGAAGTAAGCCGCTTCCTTGGAATATCCCGCTTCCGTCAGCACTTCGAACCCGGCACGCATCAAGTCAACAACCCCACCGCAAAGGACGGTTTGCTCACCGAATAAATCGGTTTCCGTTTCTTCCTTGAACGTCGTTTCCAAAATACCAGCCCTTGCCCCGCCGATTCCGGCAAGGTAAGCCAAAGCAGTTTCTTTTGCTTCCCCCGTGGCATTGACCTCAACTGCGATTAAAGAAGGGACACCGAATCCTTCCACGAACTGGCTGCGAACCGTATGACCCGGCCCTTTCGGTGCTGCCAAGAACACATCAACCCCAGCCGGTGGCTTGATATAGCTGTAGCGAACATTGAATCCATGGGCAAATGCCAGCGCAGAACCTGGTTTTAGGTTGGGTTCGATTTCTTTTGCATAAACCTCTGCTTGAAGCTCATCCGGGATTAGCATCATGACGATGTCCCCTTTTTTGGCTGCCTCAGCAACTGGCAACACTTCAAACCCATCGGCTTTAGCCGCTTCCCATGACTTCCCAGTCGGCCGTAGCCCAACAACTACATTGATGCCACTATCTTTCAAGTTCTTGGCATGGGCATGTCCCTGTGAACCGTACCCGATGATTGTTACCACTTTCCCATCCAATTTCTTCATGTCGCAATCCGCTGCATAATACATTTTCGCCATATAAGTTCCCACCTTTTCGATTTATGTTTTATCCCTTTTCGTAGCCTCAAAGGGTAAAATCCGTAATGTGCGCCCCCGATTTAACCATCGGTTTCACGAATTCATCCTGATGGATGGCTAAGTCTATCACATAGCCAACCCCTTTTTTAATGGATTCCTTTGCTTCCGCCAAAGCCTCAGTGAGCTTGTCGACACTGTCCACCCGGCGGCCTCTTAAATGATAGGCCTGTGCAAGTGTTTCAAAGCATGGACCCAAATCCATCGTACTTTCGCTGAAGTTTTTGTCGTAAATCAAGTTCTGCCACTGCCTCACCATTCCCAGCGTTTGATTGTTGAAGATGATGGTGATGACAGGTATTTTATATTTAGAGCAGGTAATCAGCTCGTTGGCATTCATTAAGAAACTGCCGTCCCCCGTAATGTGGACCACCGTATCGTCGGGATATGCGACCTTCGTCCCAATTGCGGCACCGAGCCCAAAGCCCATAGCCCCAAATCCTAAAGAGGTAATCAACTGTCCCGAATAGGTGAAGTTTAGATGTTTGATGGCCCACATTTGGTGTTGCCCCACATCGGTGGTCACCCGGATGTTTTTCCCGAGGGCTTTCGTAATGCTGCTGAAGGCTTCCTTAGGGGTCAAGGTGCCTGGGAACTTCTCGTAATGGACATCCCTTTCCACCGCAAAGACATCGTTTCGCCACTGGGAATGGTCCTCATAAGCCAAATCCTTGTTAATGGTAGCTAAAACTTCTTTGGCATCCCCTAAAATGTGATGGTGTGTCCGGATGTTTTTATTGATTTCGTTTTTGTCGATGTCAATGTGGATGATGTTGGCGTTTCGGGCAAACGTATCAAAGTTAAGTCCTACCCTGTCCGAAAACCGGCACCCCACAGCAATCAGTAAATCGCATTGGTCAATGGCCAAGTTGGAAGTGTGCGACCCATGCATCCCCACCATCCCCGTCGTCAGTTCATGGGTTCCGGGAAATCCACCTGCCCCACGGGTCGTAATCGCAACAGGCGCATCCAGCTTCGTCGCAAATTCCATAAACTCCTCATGGGCCTTCGCCAGCACCACCCCACCACCGCAGATGACCATTGGCTTTCGGGCCTTGCCAACCATTTCGTGGAAAATCCGGATGTCCCTTGAATTGGCCTTCGGTGTCACCAAATTCCTAGGCCCCCTTTTTAAGTGATTGGCAAATCTGACTTGGGTATGATGCTGCTCAACTTCAAGGGGGTGGTAGGAAGCGGCTTCATTGGTAACGTCTTTGATGATGTCAATGAGTACCGGACCGGGCCTGCCCATTTGGGCGACCCTAAAGGCTTCCCTTACAATGTTTGGGATATCGCAGGCATAACCAATTTGATAGTTAGCCTTCGTAATGGGTTGTGTCACCCCACAAATATCAACTTCTTGAAACCCGTCCTTGCCCAGTTGGTTATGACCCACGTTGCAAGTGATAAAGACAACCGGGGAGGAATCAAAGTAAGCGGTGGCAATCCCCGTCACCAAATTGGTACACCCAGGACCAGAGGTGGCAAAGCAAACCCCGGCTTTTCCTGTTGCCCGGGCATAACCATCTGCCGCATGGGCCGCACCCTGTTCATGGGCAGTCAGGATATGCTTGATTTTTCCTTTGTAGCGGGCCAGTTCATCGAAAACCGTTAAAATCGTGCCCCCGGGGTAACCGAAAATCGTATCAACCCCTTGTTCCAATAAACAATCCAGTAATGTTTTGGCTCCTTTTTGCATCAATCCCGCTGCTTCCATTTTCATTTCATTAAACCTCCCTATGGGTATCACTTGCTATTTGGAAAATTTTAACACTTAATAGATATAAAAAAAAGCCAGGCAAACCTGTTGGTTCACCTGGCGGGTTTTTTCATCCACGAAGGCTATCGTTCCTAGCCATTCGATATGACGAAAAGACAGTGCCCGGGAACCGGTCGCTGACTAGGAGAATAATGAGAATGACTAGAATCGCTTGTACAAAGTTCATATCGGGCACCGCCTTTCTTAACTGTTTTTTGTTGTTGTAGTAATAATACACTGCCAGGACGTCAAAGTCAACCACTTTTACTCTTTTTTTTAAAAATGTGATGATTGTGATACGCTTAAATCCCAATCCTAACCAGCAAAGGATCCACTTTCTTCCCGACAATGGGAATCAGTTTCCCAATAAGGAGCGCTGACAGGATAGTTCCTACCCCAATTCCCGCCACCCGTCCTAAGAACGTGAACGACACTAGTATCCCAAGGAGGACCGTCAGGGTGTGGACGGTGATGGCAACAGTCCCAAAAGGCTTTCCTACTTTGAAAGAGATGGCTGCTATGAGCCCTTCCGATGGGAGGTTGACCAATCGGGCTTTCATGAATAGTGTAATGCCTGTTGCAATAAGGACGATGGATACGAGGAGCATCCCAAGCCTGGCAGTATAAGAGGCAATCGGCATATCCCCGACAATAAAGCGGGTAAAATCCACAAAGTAGCCAAAAATAAATGAAAATAAAATCTGGGTCGTGTCAATCCATTTGAAATCCTTACGAAGGATGACCATTTGGATGAGGATATAGAGTGCCAGCAAGGCAATGACAACGTTGCCCATGTTCATACCCAATACATGGCTAAGGACGTAAGGCAATGAGTTCATCGGCGATAGCCCAAGATTTGATTGAATGGCAAAAGCCACGCCAAATGCACCGATGAAAAGACCGAAGATGTATAGCACAAAACGCTTCATGAGGTTAGGCATCCGTATCCATTTCCTTTCTAATTTCTTTAATGAACTCCCCCATAGGACCGGGAGATTTTTTACCGTGCTTTTCAATAATGGCCACAATGGCACTGCCGATAATGACACCGTCTGCCAGCTGGGACATTTCTTTTGCCTGCTTTGGAGTGGAAATCCCGAACCCAATGGCACAAGGGACTACCGACCCGATTTTTTCAATCAATGGGGCGATGGAAGTGGCGAGGTTTTCACGCATGCCTGTTACCCCGAGGGAGGATACGCAGTATAAAAATCCTTCGGCCTCCGCTACAATTTTTTCAATCCGTGCAGTGGAAGTCGGTGCCAACATGGAAATTTGGATAACCCCATGTTTTTGGCACGCTTCTTTAAACTCGCCCATCTCCTCTAAAGGAAGGTCGGGGACAATGATGCCATCGATTCCCGATGCCTCACAGTTTTTCATGAAACGCTCTTTTCCATAAGCGAAAATTAGGTTGGCATAGGTCATAAATAATATGGGAATCTGCAACTCCTTCCTTAGCTCGGCGACCATTTCAAATAAATGGTCCACTGTCGTCCTTGAAGCAATCCCCCGGATATTGGCACGCTCAATAATAGGCCCTTCCGCAGCGGGGTCAGAAAATGGGATGCCAATTTCGATGATATCCATCCCCGAAGCAGCCATTTCCAAAATCAATTCCTTTGTCGTCGCTAAATCCGGGTCGCCCCCTGTCAAAAATCCGATTAATTTTTTCCGGCGGTTATCTTGAAACGCTTTGACAATCCTATTCATGGATTTGTACCCCCTTGTAACGGGCAATGGCAGCCACATCCTTGTCGCCACGCCCTGATAAATTAATGACCAATACCTCATCTGCCTGCATCAATGGTGCGATTTTCATGGCATGTGCCACTGCATGGGCACTTTCAATGGCAGGGATAATTCCTTCCGTGCGGGACAGGTAGTAAAAGGCTTCAACGGCTTCGTCATCGGTAACTGCCACGTATTCCGCCCGCTTCTCCTCGAAAAGCAATGCGTGCTCCGGACCGACACCGGGATAATCAAGCCCCGCCGAAATGGAATGGACTTCGGTAATCTGCCCATAGCCATCCTGGCAAAAATAGGACTTCATCCCATGTAAAATCCCTACGCTCCCTTTTGTCAACGTCGCCGCATGTTTGTCGGTTTCCACCCCATGACCGGCTGCCTCGCAACCAATTAGCCGCACCTCCTTATCCTCCAAAAACGGATAGAAGGCCCCCATGGCGTTGCTGCCGCCACCTAGGCAAGCCACAATAGCCGTCGGCAACTTTCCTTCTTTCTCCAACACCTGCTCCTTGATTTCCTCGCCGATGATTTTTTGGAAATCCCTGACCATCCTTGGGAACGGGGCTGGACCGACTACCGAGCCAATGACGTAATGAGTATCGTCAATGCGGGACACCCACTCCTTGAGGGCGGCATTGACCGCATCTTTCAACGTACGGGAACCTGACATCACCGGGGTCACCGTCGCCCCCAACAGTTCCATCCGAAACACATTCAGCGCCTGCCGCTGGGTGTCTTCATAGCCCATGAAAACTTGGCATTCCAATCCGAGCAAAGCGGCGACCGTTGCGGCGGCAACCCCATGCTGACCCGCTCCTGTTTCAGCAATAATGCGTCTTTTTCCCATTTTTTTAGCCAACAGCACCTGACCCAGCACATTGTTTATTTTATGGGAACCCGTATGGTTCAAATCTTCCCGCTTCAAGTAAATCTTCGCACCGCCCAGCTGCTGGCTCATCTGCTTCGCTTCATATAAACGGGATGGCCTGCCAGCATAATTATCGTACAAATCTTTAAGTTCTCGCTGAAATTCCTCGTCCTCACGGTAAAACTCATAAGCCTCCGTCAACTCCGCAATGGTCTGCATCAACGTTTCCGGGATATACTGCCCGCCAAACTCACCAAATTTTGTCATCCTCCAACACTCCTTACCCGCTCCATAAATTTTTTCATCTCGCCGAAATCCTTCATGCCATCGACCTCGACCCCACTGCTAACATCCACTGCATAAGGCTTTTTGGAAAGTGCTGCTAAGACATTTCCACTGTTTAAACCGCCGGCTAGAAAGTACTCCTTTTGGCTTGGGGGAATCAATTCCCAATCAAAGGTTTCACCGCTTCCGGGACTTGCCCCATCAAAAAGCAAATAATCCGTCCCCTCGCAGTCGGCATCGGGGGCAACCTTTTTAATGATAGGGACGCTAACCAGGGATTTCAACTCCTGAAGGTAGCCATCATCCTCGTCCCCATGAAGCTGGACCATGTCAATCACCCCTTCATGGACGAGATCCGCCACCTGATGGGCATCCTCGTTGACAAATACCCCGACCGTTTGGATATTCGGGCTCAACAAACGTTTCAAACAACGGGCTGTTTCAGCAGTTACCCGCCGCGGGCTCTTGGCAAAAACAAACCCGATGTATTCCGGCTGCAACATGTTGACCATTTCAATGTCTGCCTCCCGAAACAACCCGCAAATTTTAATTTTCGTCATCTGGCCGCCTCCCGTAACTCCCGCATTTTAGCTTCCCCGTGACGCATGAGGCTCTCGCCAACAAGCACTGCGTCCGCTGCAATCTGGGCGATATCCTCTGCTGTATGGATGCCGCTTTCCGCCACAAACACCATGCCTTCTGAAATCAGGGGCTTAATTTTATGGCTCAGCCCCATGTCCATGGTGAAATCCGACAGGTTGCGATGGTTGACCCCAATAATGCGGGCAGAGGTTTGGAGTGCCATCTTCGCTTCCGCTTCGGAATGGACTTCCACCAACACATCCAACCCGATTTTATGGGCAATATCGAGATATTTTTGCAGGGTTTTCTCGTCCAGTAACGAACAAATCAATAAGATGGCACTGGCGCCCAGCACTTTTGCTTCGTAAATCATGTACTCATCCACCACGAAATCTTTCCGCAATAAGGGGACTGCCACTTGCTGGGCAATTTCCCTTAAATCGTCGCCAGACCCTTGAAAGTAAAAGGGTTCTGTCAACACGGAAATCGCCTCTGCACCAAGCCTTTCGTATGACTTGGCGACTTCCAGTGGATTAAAACTTTCAGCGATGATTCCTTTAGAGGGGGAAGCCTTCTTGACTTCGCAAATAAACGCCAGTCCTGCTCTCCGCAATGCCTTTTCAAATGAGGGGCGGGGTGAGCATTTATCCGCCAAAGCCTTTATCTGCTCCATGGGGATTTTCTGCTTTGCCAGCGCTACCCGCTCCCTCGTTTTCGCCGCAATTTCTTGCAAAATATCTTTTTTATTGGAATGTGCTACGAACTCATCCAGCTTTTGAATGGCTTTGTGGGCGGCAATCGCTTCACGGGCAACCTCGATTCCAGCCTGGATGGTGGGAGTTTTTCCGGCAATGTAAAGGGCTGCCCCCACGTTAAGCAAGACGATGTCCGTTTTCGGTCCCTGTTCCCCACTCAAAATATTCCGGGCAATCTGTGCGTTTTCCGCCGGGCTGCCGCCCACCAAGTCTTCTAATTTCGCCCGCTTCATCCCGAATTGTTCAGGGGTCAGCTCGTATTTTTTCACCCAGCCATCCCGGACCTCGCACACAAAAGTCGTGCCTGTGGTGGTGATTTCATCCAGCCCATCTTCGCCATGGACCACCATCCCACTGGTCACCCCCAAGTTGCAAAGGGTCTGGGCAAGAGGCTCCACCAACTCCTTATCGTACACCCCCAACAGTTCCATTTTCGCTCCCGCCGGATTGGTAAGAGGGCCTAAAATATTGAAAATTGTCGGTATGCCAAGGGCTTTTCGGATGTGGGAAACATGCTTCATCCCGGTGTGGTACTTTTGGGCGAACATAAAGCAAATCCCGATTTTTGATAGCATTTCCACTGATTTTTCAGGAGCCAATTCGATGTTGACCCCTAGCTGTTCAAGCACATCCGCTGCCCCGCACTTGCTGGTGGCACTGCGGTTCCCATGCTTAGCGACCGGCACCCCGCAAGCGGCCGACAAAATGGCACTCACCGTGGAAATATTGAACGTATTGGCCTTATCGCCCCCAGTCCCCACAATTTCCAGCACATCGGCTTCATGCAACAATCGTGGGCAGTGGCTCCGCATATTGGCGGCATGGGCGGTAATCTCCAAGGTGGTCGTCCCCTTCATGCTTAAAGCAGTCAAATACGCCGCTACCTGAACATCACTGGCCCGGCCCGTCATCATTTCCTCCATGACCCCATAGGCCAAGTCATACTCCAAATCCTTCATTCCTTTCAGCTGTAGCAATGCTTCCTGAATCTTCATCCCAAGTTCCCTCCTCTAAGTGTATAAAAAAAGCAAACGGCGAGTACAATCCTGCCGTTTGCTTTAAAATATCCCATGCTCATATTTTAATGGTTTTTGTCTATTGGGATCCCCGTGTCAGGAAACCACCGACTTGGCAGCTATTTTTTTGTAGGTCAAAAGGCCACCACTGCCAAGTGCTGTTTTGGGAAAAAGTATTCATGCTGGCAACTGTCATTAAGTTCATCATAAACACTCCTTTCCCTTGCTAGTTTTTTCCATTATAGACCGTTCTCAAGGCAAAGTCAACCTATTTTTTAGGATTTGTACTATTTTTCTCCGCTAATCGGAAGCGGGCTTATAGATTCGCGAAGTTTTTACGTGATTCCTTCCCTTTCACCAACTGTCAACAGGTTTCCAATCTTTCAATCCTTTTCAGTAAGCTGGCGGCCTTCGTTCAAGTTTCGGATATGAAAAAGTGGATGGTTTTCAGCATATTTTCAAAGGAGTTTTCGGAGTTTGGCGTATGTTTAAGGTGGCGAGGAGTTTGCGGAAGTGCTATAATTAGGGAAAAACTAACGATAGGAGCCCATCCATGAAAGTCAACAACAAAACCAAACAACTAGCCCTGGCAAGCATTTTAAGTTCCCTGGCCGTCGCGTTCATGCTGCTAGCGGAATTCACCCCGGTCATCCCCCATATGGTGAGATGGGTATCCGCAGCTTGCATCATCATCATTTTAAATACTTGCGGGCATCGCATCGCCCTCATGTCGGTAGGTGTCGTCGCCATCTTGAGCACCCTGTTAATGCCAAACCCTTTCGGTTTCATGGACTTCGCCCTGCTTTACGGCACCTACCCCATCGTAAAAACGTACTTCGATAAAATCCCCCACAAACCCACGCGGATTGCCGTCAAAAGCATTTACTTCGCCCTCTACGTCGCCATCACCACCGCATTCAGCTTCTTCGTTTTCGGCTCGGCGAACATGTTAGCGGGCTTTGCACAACACGGACCCATCTGGCTCGCCGTCGCCATCGCCGCCGGACTGTTCTACGCCAGCTGGTACGAATGGTTTTTCATCCGGGCAGTGAACGACTTTTGGGAAAAACGACTTAAACACATGGTCGGATAAGTGCTACTATTTTTACCCCAGTATTTGAAAGGTGACCTATCAGGCACCCGCTCGAATACTGGGGATTTTTATTTCCCTTGCAAGGTGACATTCAAAAAAATGGAGGGAAAAAGCATAGGCTCCCGAATTTATTGATTACCGCGATGATGCCATCCGTACCGAGCATGCTATCCGCAAATATGAGCGGGAGGAGGGGATTCGGGAGGAGCATGAAAGAATGCTAGGGAAGGCTTATTCTGAAAAATTAGAAAGTGCCAAAATCGGGTTGCAAAATAATCTGCTTTTTATCCTCCTTCAAGAAATGACAGGGCTGGACGAAGCTACGCTTCGTAAACTTCAAGACGAGTTAATACACACGTCAACCGTATCAATCCTACTGAAAATAACAAAACTCCGAAAGCCACGACAGCTTTCGGAGTTTTTGTTATTCCACGCACACCCCGCCACCACAGACCGCAGCGGAGTTATAGTGGATTTCCACTTCCGCGGTGATGAACTGCCCGAGGACATAAGCTCCCCCACCTTTGCCAAGCCGGGATTTGTTGTGGGTAAGGGTCAATCCCTTAGAGAAAACGAAACTGGAAGTATCCACATAAAACCCGCCACCGTTGGCAGAGGTAATATTCTGGGTCACGGTACTTCCATAAACATATCCCTTCCCGCCAGCAACAAATAATCCCCCGCCATTCCCGGCAGTGTTGGAAGCATAGTTTGCCCCATGGTCAAAAAAGGTTCCGCTACTTGACACATAGCCCCCGCCTCCACTTTGGCTTGCTGTGTTGTTACTGATGGTAGAATCTTGCCCCGCTGGCACCCCTTTGTCAACGGTGAGAGTGGCTTGGTTATACCATCCTCCCCCGTTTTGGGCGGTGTTGTTTTGGATTTGGACATTTGCTAAATTGGCGACTGCGTCCCCCGCTAAATACAAGCCACCGCCATTTGTTGCCGCTTGGTTGCTGCCTATGAGGGCATTGGTTACGGTGGTGGTATGATGTTGGGAGAAAATCCCTCCACCATTGGCACCCGCCTGGTTTTGGTAAATCGCCGGGCTTCCATCAGGCCAGGCCAGGTCAGTGGGCAATACGCCTGTAACCGGGCCTGTATTGCTCCCGATAATATTAGCAGCCACCCCATACTCTGTCCCCGAAACGGAATTGGTCCCCACGTAAAGCCCGCCGCCATCGTGTGAGCTGGAATTGCCGGCAATCACCCCGCCACTCATGTCAAATAAAGTGGTTGCCCCCGTGGAAGGGTTCGCCACATGGGAGTTGTGGTTGTTGGCATTGTCCATGTAAATGGCACCCCCAATATTGGAAGCCTGGTTGCCAAGGATACTCCCGCCTGTCATGGTCACTTGGCTCCCATTGGAAATGTGAAAGGCCCCTCCCGCCCCCAAGGTGATGTTATTGGAAATCACTGTCCCATCTCCCATGGTAAGGCTCCCACTTGGGGTATCCGTGCGGATTATCCCCCCGGAACTCGCCCATTTATCGTAATTTTGGGTAATAAATGCTCCCTCTAATTGCAGGCTTCCCGCCCCGACTTGGATGGTACTTTGGGCACTGGTACAATTTTGAATCACGCTCCCAACTCCCAGCACGACATTGGGCAAGGTAGCCAAAAGGGTTGTGAGCCCGATGCCATTGGATGGAAGCAAAATCCCACCGCCACCGCTGGCACCGCTAACCGGCACCCCACCCCCACCGTCAAGGATGATATTTTGCAATGTCAGGTTTCCATCAACCCCGAAATGACGGGAAGTTGCCGCTGTCAACTTGGCTCCCGTTATGGTAACACTTACCCCAGAAGGAATGGTTATCATACTGGTAAAACTAATGGGAGCCGCCACCGTAATGTCGTTATTTGACTGGCAGGCCGCCTGCAAACTTGTAAAATCCGATACAGTAATTGCCATTAATCATCCCTCCGAATTTCATGTCATTTAAGACTATATTCGGAGCACGGCTGATTTACGAACGGAAAAAAATGGAAAAAAGAATATTTTTCCTTCACTTCATCACTCTTATTGAATAAATCTTCTATTTTATTGGGGAAAATTTAGTTAATTGCTTCTAAACTTTACGCTAGAAAAGTCTAAAATTCCTTAAAACAACATAATTTTTCATTTTATTACCAAAATATTCCCTTCATAAATCCGCCGTGTATTCGGAGCCGGGATACCAGTTTTCATGCTTTTTGTCAATAATTACTTGAACTTTAGTTTGATGGGTGCTAGGATGGGATTTTCAAAGGTTATCCTCTCAAAATCGTCCATGAACTGAAGGACACCTAAATCCAATTTCCCACTATAACGTTAAAAACTCCGCAAGCCCAAGGCTTGCGGAGTTTTTTGCTATGTTGGCTGGGTTGATTGGAAACGAACTTCCCGAAATATCTAAAAGGGCATGGCAAGCCTATTTCAAAACAAACTCACGGATAGCATGGGCGACGCCCGATTCCAAATTGCTTAAGGTCACTTTATGGCAGGCTCCCTTGACTTCTGGTTCGGCATTGGCCATAGCGATGGAAAGCCCCGCAATTTTCAGCATTCCTAAATCGTTGAGGTTATCCCCCATAGCGACAGTGTTTTCCAGAGGAATCCCGAAATGCTCGGCAAGTGCCACAAGGCCCGTCCCTTTATGCCCAAGGCTTGACGAAATAGAAATGTTGTCGATGTAAGATGATGTCAGCATCACATCCTCCAAGGTGCTGATGTGCCCCGAACAACGTTCCTTTTTCTGCGGGTTGGGCAAGAATACGAACACTTTAAAAATGGATGGTTTCTTTTCCAGCACTTCCGATAATTCATTGAAAGTGATAACCCCATGGTTCTTGTTGTACTCTGCCATGAACTCATAGGACTCAAATGGGGAGCCTTTAGCGCCCGCCGTCTGCTCAAACTCGGATTTTACCCGGTCCAAGAAGTCATGCTTGGAGTAAACCCCTTCGCTAGTGTAGATTAAAAACGGGTAGCCTTGCTCCTCTAGGTGGGCATAAACATCCTCAACCAGTTGGTCTGGCATACTGACACGGCTGATTTCCCCGTTGTCCACGATGGTAATGGCACCATTGCTTCCTGAAACGGGAAGGTTGGTAATCCCTTCTTCCTCTAAAAGTGCCAGCACGCTTTCATGGGAGCGCCCGGAAACGATGGCGACGATATGTCCCGCTTCCTGAGCCTCAAGCATGGCTTTTTTATCTTCTTGGGAAATTCCCGTTTCACCGATGAGCGTCCCATCCATGTCGATTGCGATTAATTTTTTCATTGAAATAGTCTCCCCTTATTATAAGAATCTTACGTTGATTAAGCCGGAAATTGCTGAGATTTCCTCCCGTGGCAATTCCTGCTCCTGATTGTCCACGTCGATGAGGGTGTACACGATTTCCCCCGCCGAGCGGCTTACCATCTCGTTGATATTGAAGTTATGCTTTCCTAAAATGGTGGTCAGGCTTCCGATGACATTAGGGACATTTTCGTGGAAAATACAAATGCGTTTGTTGCCTGTGAATGGCAAACGAGCTGATGGGAAGTTCACGGAGTTGCGGATTTCACCATAAAGGAGATAGTCCCGCATTTGATTCCCCGCCATAATGGCACAGTTTTCCTCGGCCTCAGGCGTCGTTGAACCGATATGTGGCAAGGTGATGATGTTGGGATTCCCCAAAAGTTTAGCCGACGGGAAATCCGTCACGTATTTGGCGACAATCCCGCTTTCGATAGCTTCAAGCAATGCGTCATTGTCAAACAGTTCCTCCCGCGAGAAGTTGATGATTTTAATGCCCGGCTTGCATTTTTTGAAAAATTCAGCATTGAACTTCCCTTTTGTTGCCTTCGTATAAGGAACGTGGACGGTCAAATAATCCAGCCGCCCATACATGGAGGACTCTTCCTCAACGGAAACTTTCTCCACTTTATTGGATATCCGCCATGCCGCATCAATGGTCAAAAACGGGTCAAAGCCGATGACATTCATTTCCATGCGGTGTGCCAAGTTGGCAACGAGCCCGCCAATGGCACCCAGACCCACAACCCCAAGGGTTTTCCCCATAATTTCAGGGCCTGCGAACTTGCTCTTGTTTTTCTCAACAAGGGCCGGGACTTCGTCGTTTCGCTCAAGCCCCTGTGTCCAGTTAATGGCACCATACACATCGCGGGAAGATAATAGCAGCCCTGCAATAACCAGTTCTTTCACGCTATGGGCATTGGCACCCGGCGTATTGAAAACCGGGATTCCCCGCTTCGTGCATTCCTCAACCGGGATATTGTTGACCCCCGCCCCTGCCCGGGCAATGGCAAGGAGATTATCCCCAAGATCCGTAATTTTCGTACTCCGAACCAAAATCCCCTCTGGGTTGGCGACATCGCTTCCCACATTAAATAGTTCTGAAGGCAGTTCCGCAATCCCTTTTTTCGCAATTTCATTGATGGTCTGGACATTATACATGGTGCTTCACCTCAAACTCTCTCATAAATTCCACTAATTTTTCAACGCCTTCCAATGGGAATGGTGTGTAAATGCTGGCACGCATCCCGCCGATGGTGCGGTAGCCCCCTAAGTTGACGAACCCTGCTTCAGCCGCTTCCTTGATGAACAGTTTATCCAGTTCCTTGTCCCCTGTCCCGAAGGTCACGTTTTGGGTGGAACGGGCTTCTTTGTCAACAAATGGCTTGAATAGTTTGGACTGGTCCAAGAAGTCGTACAGCAACCCGGTTTTTGCCACTTGGTGCTTTTGCACATTCCCTAAGTTACCAAACGTCTCCTTATACCACTTTAACACCAACGAAGTAAGGTACACAGCATAGACCGGAGGCGTATTGTACATGGACTCGTTGTCCGAATACGTCGAATACTTCAGAAGGGTGGGGGTATTCTCAGCCGGGGTTAGCGTCAGGTCCTCCCGCACAATAGCAAGTGCAAGCCCGGCAATCCCAAACTGCTTCTGAGCACCCGCATAAATAATCCCATGCTTGCTCACGTCATATGGCCGTGACAAAATCGCCGAGGTCATGTCCGCAACAATCGGTGCATTGGTTTCTGGAAGCACATTCACAGCCGTTCCATAAATCGTGTTATTAGCCGTGTAGTGATAAAAATCCGCATCAGGTGTGAGGTTCTCGATGGCAGGAATGTAAGCGTAGTCCCTATCCTTTGAAGTCCCGACCACATTGACTTTCATGAATTTCCCAATTTCCGACTTCGCTTTTTCGGACCAATTCCCCGTCACCAGCAGGTCGGCAATCCCTTTTTTCGATAAGTTGAATGGCAACATGGAAAACTGCAAACTAGCTCCACCCTGGCAAAAAAGCACCTTGTAGTTGTCGGGAATTTCCATCAACTCCCGAAGAAGTTCCTCCGCTTCCTGAAAAATACCACGCACGACGGAACCCCGGTGGCTCATTTCCATCACAGACATCCCGCTTCCTTCATAATCCAGCATCTCTTCCTGCGCCTTTCGCAAAACTTCCTCCGGCAACATCGCCGGCCCCGCACTAAAATTATAAACTCTACCCATTTTCTTGCCCTCCTAATTATCCATAAAATTCCACGGCACGCCTTTTTATTTCTTTGAATTTAATGCTATGGCCATTCTTTACTTGAATGTCATCCAAGTGGCCCATTTCCTCCATGTAATTGGCAAGGGCCTCCACCAAGATTTCCAGGTTTTCGGGATTGCCCTCTTCCAGCAGGTCGTTGACCACTTGGCTCATGCTGCAACATAGGACTTCCCCATCATCGTTTACATCCATTTCAGAAAAATCCCGGACCCTTATCGCTTGATAATTTTCATGGTCTAATTCCGTCGTGGCATAAACTTCAATGCTTTCTTTGCCTGCGTCGAAGGTAAAATGATCCTCCACAAAAAGTTCCATATACTTTAAGGCCGAAATCCCTCGCAAGAGGACGTCTTTCCCTTTCAAATAACGGGACAAACGCACCCTGTTCGAGCGGTTTATCGAAAAGTCACCCACTACCATTCCCTCCTTCCAGTTTACCTTAAATTAGTGGAGGCAAGTACGCTCACCTCTTATCGGTTGTTTTAAAAATTATACCCCATGTAGTGATAAAGTCAATAAATTCCACGTAATTTTCGCCGTAAAAACAAAAAAACCGCTTACTAGCGTTATTAAAGGCTAGAAGACGGTTTCATGCACCATTTATTCCATTCGTACCGGGACAATCAGTTGAATCGTCGTCTCATCGTTTTGGTCCCTCAGGATAAATGGGCGCATATCCCCATTAAACCCAATAAGCACTTCAGAATTAGGGTTGTTTATGGCTTTTAAGGCATCTAAAATAAACAACGCACTGCAAGCAATCCGTAGTTCCGTCCCTTTTAACATGTCAATATTAACGGCTTCCTCGACTTTCCCGACATCAGGGGAATTTGCTGTAATCAACATCTTCCCTTTTTCAGGCTGAATATCGAGTTTTACCACATTAGAAAACTGATCCCGGGCAATCAGGGATGCACGGTCAAAGGCATTATAAAGCTCCTGATAGTCAGCCTTGATTTCAATCGCCACGGTCGTCGGCACAAACTCACTCGTTTCCGGGTAAATTCCCTCTAAAAGACGAGATTGGAAGGAAATATTCCCAAACTGGAATAAAACATGGTTGCTGGACAAGTGGATTTCCACATTGTCAGCCGTATCATCTAGTATATTAGACAAGTCTTTTAGGCTTCGTCCAGGAATGACCAAGTTAAACGGCTTATGTTCCTTATTAAGGGGCACGATTTTTTTGGACAACCTAAAGCTATCTGTCGCAATACAGATGAGTTCGTCCTCGTCATGCCGGAAATTAACCCCTGTTAGCACCGGGCGGTTTTCATTATTCGCCGTGGAAAAAACCGTTTGCCGGATAATCGTTTTTAGCAATTGCTTTTCCATTTGGATAGCATCGTCACGTTTGATCAACTCAATGTTGGGGTATTGGTTCACGTCAAAGCCATTCAGTGTATATTCGCTGCCACCGCATTTTATCATGGCATAATTGCCCTCAAACGTACTGATGCTGATGGTTTGCCCGTTTAATTTTTTGATAATCTCGATAAAATATTTCCCGGGAATTATAATGGAGCCCGTTTCCTCGATATTAATGACTTGTGTTTCCTCAACTTCAAGGGGTAAAAACGTGTTGATGGTAATGTCTGAATCGCTACCCGTTAAATAAAGCCCCTCCCCCGTCACTACAAACTTGATCCCCGTCAGCACCGGATGGGGGGTTTTATTAGGAATGGCCCGGCTTATATAAGATAGCTGGCTCAAAAGTAAATGGCGGTCAACTTCAATTTTCATTGTACATCACTCCTTAATCCAAAAATTTCGTCGTCATCTCTCAAAGACGGTTACCTAATTACTTATTATAGCAATATCCCCGCATTTTAGTAATAAAAATAGGTGAAAAAGGGAAAAATTGATAATTTATGACAAACTTTGCTTCAATTGAGTGAGGGCTGACCGAAGTTCTTCGCTCTCTTTCATTTCTTTTTCAATTTTTTCACAGCCGTGCATGATGGTCGTATGGTCGCGACCGCTAAACGCCTCCCCGATTTTAGGGAAGGAATTACCCGTCAGTTCCCGAGTCAAGAACATAGCGACTTGTCTGGCGAATGCTATATTTTTCTTGCGTTTTTTGGAAAGTATATCAGCCTCAGCCACGCCATATTGGGCAGCTACTTCTTTGATGATGTTATTCACGTCAATCTTCGTATTTTTTTGTTCGGCTTTGAAAAGCTCCCGCAGTGCTTCATTGGCCAGTTCCAAGGTGAAATCAGAATTATTGATGGTTGCATAAAAAATCAACCGCTTCAAAGCGCCTTCTAGGGTCCGCACGTTGGAATTAAACTTGCTTGCCACAAATTCGAGCACTTCTTCTGGAAATTCCTCGAGATTGATGTTTTCACCCAGTAATTTTTTCTTCATGATTTCAATCCGCGTCTGGGAATCTGGTACTTGGATATCCGCTTGCAGGCCCCACTCAAACCGTGACGTCAAACGGTCCATAATATCCTTTAATTCGGAAGCAGGACGGTCCGAGGTAATAACAATCTGTTTATTATCGTTATAAAGCTCGTTGAACGTGTTGAAAAATTCTGTCTGGGTTTGTTCTTTTTTGGAAAGGAACTGAATATCATCAATCAATAGCACATCAATGTTTCGGTATTTTTCCTTGAAGCCAGTAAAATTCTTATCCATGGAAGCATGGCGGTAATCATCAATGAATTTCTCAGAGGTACAATACAAAATCCGCGAAGACGGGTTATCGTCTAAAATAAAGTTTCCAATCGCCTGCATCAAATGGGTTTTCCCCAAGCCGACGCCACCGAAGATATATAAAGGGTTAGCTACCTCGCCCGGGCGTTCTGCCACTTGCAAGGCAATCATATAGGCCAAGCGGTTGCTTTTCCCAGCCACAAACCGATCAAAAGTGTAGGTTGTATTTAAATTACCACGATAATACTTAGGCAAGTTCGGGTCGGGTTTCGTCAAGTCAAAGGCCTGTTCATCATTTTTTACGTATTCATCGGTTACGAATTTCACGTCATAATTAAAGCCTGACACTTCTTCGATCATTTCCGCGACATCTTTAAGGTAAAATTTATCCAGCATAAATTGTTCGTGCTGATTTTGGACGACAACGTACATTTTATTGTTTTTTACTTTATATACATGCTTGGGTGTTCCAAAAAACATTTCATAGGACTGCTGGGAAATTTGAGCCTTCATTTTTTGAATGGCATCTTCCCAGATACGTTGGTATTTTTCCACTAAATACACCTCACCCCAATTTTCTTTAATTCTAATTATAGCATATCCCTAGCCTAAATTATCCACAATTTGCATAAAATTTGACATTTTTTCAACAACTGCAACTTTATCCACAGGACAGCATTAATCTACAAGCTTTTACAAAAAAAGCTGTGGATATGTTAGTATTTTACCACTAAATGAAGTTTTTCTACAACTTTTTGTGGACAAATTAATGTGAAGTGTATTACAATAGCACTGGTTTTGGAGGTTTTCCACAGAAATCACAGCCTTTTTCATACCCAGCCTGTCGAATCTTGGATATTTCTGTGAGTTGGCTGTTGATAATGTCGAAAACACACCTATATCTGCACATATCCACAGTGGATAACCTGGGAATAGTTTTCGCATGGGCTCGCGCCAACTGACCCTGTCCCGGCGCGAAAAATGACCGATTTTTAAAAATACATTTTTATCCAAGCAACTTTTCATTGACTTTCTCCCGATTTTTTTATATAATATTGAACTATGCTATGGTAGTTAAACTCTTAGGAGGTGTTATAGATGAAACGTACTTGGCAACCAAACAAACGTAAACGTGCAAAAACTCATGGTTTCCGTGCTCGTATGGCAACACCAGGTGGGCGCAATGTCATTGCCCGTCGCCGTCAAAAAGGTAGAAAATCATTAACTGTATAGACCACTTCCCCAAGTGGTCTTTTTTGACAATTAGGGGGCATTTCCCGTCATAAGGGTACAATAGGTGAGTCCATGAAAAAAGATTACCGTATAAAAAAAAGCCAGGAAATCGAAAAAGTCATGAAAAAGGGCTTTTCTAAGGCAAATCGTTATTTTATCGTCTATAAATATGTCAATTCCGAACATCCCAATTTCCGCCTGGCCATCTCTGTCGGGAAAAAACTAGGGAATGCCGTCACGAGAAATACAATCAAACGAAGGATCCGTGCTGTATGCACTGAGCACAAAGACAAAATAGACCCGGGTTACGATTATTTTATCATCGGAAGGAAGGGCATCTCAGACCTCGACTTCCTTGCTTTCAAAGAAAACCTTGAGCAGCTTTTTACCAAAATGAAAATCATTCCTAAAGAATAAAGCGGGGGATATTATGAAACCCATTATTTTTGAAGCCAAGTCCATGGAAGGCATCATCGGGCTTGCTATCGACTATTTTCAATGTGAACCAGAGGAACTGGACATTGAAATCATCCATGTGAAAAAAGGGGTGTTTGGCATTGGTGCCCAACTAACTTGTGAAGTGGCAACTAGGCCTGACCCTTTCCAGTCTGGCTTGGATTATTTGAACCAAATCCTAGTTGATCTGGAGTTGCCTGGTACTGTTGACGGTTTCGAGGTTGACGGTGTGATTACTTATGTGATGGATTGCAGCAACAACGCCTTTTTGATTGGCAAGAACGCAAAAGCCCTACAAAGCCTTCAAACCCTTGTCCAACAAGTGGTTTTCGTGAATGGGGGCGTCAAGCAAAAAGTGATCGTTGATGTGGATGGGTATCGCCAAAAACAAATAGACCGCTTAGAGTCCCTCGCCACAAATATTGCTAAAGAAGTCATCCATTCTAAGATTGATGTCACCCTCGACCCAATGAATGCCTTCGAACGCCGCATCATCCATCGGGCCTTATCAGGTTGGGCGCAAATCAAGACTGATTCCATTGGGGAAGAGCCTAACCGCCGAATCATTATCCGTCACAAATAACAAAAAACAGGAAAAGATGCCGGCGTCTTATTCCTGTTTTTGATGAAAAAGAGGTGAAAAACATGTTAAACGACACCATTGCTGCCATCTCAACCGCTATGGGCGAAGGGGCCATTTCCATTATCCGCTTAAGCGGAAGCGATGCCCTTCCTATTGCAAACCGATTGTTTAAAGGGAAAAACTTGCTGGATGCCCAAAGCCACACCATCCATTATGGCCATATCCTAGACCCTCAAAATGAGCATCCCATTGATGAAGTCCTTATTTCCATTATGAAAGGGCCGCGTACCTTCACTGCGGAAGATGTTGTGGAAATCAATTGCCACGGCGGTATCCTCGTTACCCAAAAAATCCTCGAATTAACCTTGGTCCATGGTGCCCGCCTTGCCGAACCAGGCGAGTTTACAAAACGTGCTTTTTTAAATGGGCGCATTGACCTGACCCAAGCAGAATCAATTATGGACATTATCCATGCCAAAAACATGCAGTCTTTATCCCTTGCTTTAAATGGGCTTGACGGTAAAGTCTCCCGGCTGGTTAAACAGCTTAGGGAAGATATCCTAAATGTTGTTGCCCAGATTGAAGTCAATATCGACTATCCGGAATACGATGACGTTGAAGAAATGACCAGGGACCTATTGCTTCCTAAGGCTGCTGACATCCTTGTCAAAATGCATGGCCTTTTAGACACGGCAAAAACTGGCAAAATACTCCGTGAAGGCATTAAAACTGTCATTATCGGCCGTCCCAATGTTGGGAAATCAAGCCTTTTGAACCAATTGATGCGCGAGGAAAAAGCTATCGTTACGGATATTGCCGGTACGACCCGCGATACCGTCGAAGGTTTTATCAACATCGGCGGCCTAACCTTGAACTTGATTGACACTGCCGGCATACGCCAAACAAAGGACATTGTGGAGGCCATAGGGGTGAAAAAATCCCGACAGCTGCTAGAAGATGCACAACTGGTCCTTCTTGTGTTAAATAGCAGCGAGCCGTTAACAGCAGATGACCGGGAACTCCTTGAACAAACCAAGGACAAAAACCGCATTGTCCTCTTAAACAAAAGCGACCTGCCTTCAGCCATTGAACTTGAGGGGCTCCCAGCTTACGTGGAAACATCTATGATTGACGAAAAAGGAATCGACCAGCTTGAAAACCACATCAAAGCCCTATTTGAAATTGGCGATATCGCCCCAAGCGACATGACTTATCTTTCAAACGCCCGCCATATTGCAAAGCTCCGGCAATCTATTATGGCTATGGAAGATGCTAAAATTGCTCTTGAAACCGGTATGCTGGTTGATATGGTTGAAATCGACATAAAAAATGCCTGGTACACCCTGGGCGAAATTCTCGGGGAGGAAGTTGGGGATTCTCTCCTTGACGAACTCTTTACCAAGTTTTGCTTAGGAAAATAAAAAAGAGATGCTTATGGCTTTTGGATTCATGATCCGATAGCCATGGGCATCTCTTTTTTCGACAATTATCAATTTGTGGATAACTTAAGGCCCACGAAAAAATGTTGTCGAAAGATAGGTTTTAGGGCCTCATGTAAAATCGACAGCATTTTTGGCTGGGATTTGTCGCCTCCTGTCGGGTCTTGCAAGTTATCCACATTTTCTTTTATTTTAGGGGGATAAGTGACAAAATCTGCGGGTAATTCAGACAAAATGGACTGTCCAGGATTCGGCTTCAATTGACAACAATTGACAAACTCTCAACAGGCATGTGGACAATAACGGGACTTATTAACCGAGTTTTGAACAGTTTGTACACAGTCCAAAACTCGACAATATCAGCACTTTTAGACACTTATCCGCAAAATCCACAGACATTATTGTTTTATGTTATTATTTAAAGAAAAAAATAATTTAATAACTAATTCGTTGGCTTTTTTTGAAATTAACTTTTCCTTTATCCCCATGCAGACCTGTTTAAATAAGTCCAAGGGCTTTAAGCTCCCGCTTTAATTGACTGATGGGAAGACCCATGACACTGTAATAGTCGCCCTCAATTTTTTCTACTAATTCAAAGCCTTTGTCTTGAATCCCATAAGAACCGGCTTTATCCATGGGTTGCCCGCTTTTCACATAATCCCAGATCCAATCCTCATCCATTCCATAAAAAGACACGTCGGTACAATTGACGAATACCCGCTCGATGGACTTTGAAATTCCCAGGATACATACCGCCGTCATTACTTGATGCTTCCTACCACTTAGCGTTTTTAGCATTAAAACCGCATCGGCTTCGTTTTGGGGCTTGCCTAATATCTTTTCGGCAATGACCACGATCGTATCAGCACCGATAATCAGTTTATCAGGAAACTTCTCCCCTAGGTCACGGGCTTTTTGCTGTGCGAGATCCATCACCTGTTCGGAGGGCGTTAGGCTTTCATCTAACAATTCGTCGACATCGCTAGGTACGGCCCTAAAAGCAATACCCGCCAATTCCAACAGCTCTTTTCTCCGGGGAGAGGCGGATGCTAAGATAAATTCCACAAAGGTGCACCTCCTATCCGCGCAGAGTGTTCGGTACGGAAATCCCTGTACTCATTTAGTATTGTCTAAGGAATTAAAATTTAATCCCGGTAATATTTGTGGGATGAAAGAAGTGCTGGTCATTAGAAGCGGGAATCCCAAGGCTCTTAGACCGGTCTATTCCGTTAAATAATTGAAAAAGTGATTGACATTTTGGCGATATAGCTATAATATATAAGCTAATAGAAACGTTGAAGAGACGAGTAGCTTATGAAAGATGTCTTAGCGAGTCAGGGACGGTGGGAGCCTGATACGGAGGCATAGGTGAAGAACAGCTCGGAGTTGCTTGCTGAAAGGAGGTTGCCTCCCATTAGGTTAAGCCGTTGCCCGCGTTAAGGGAAAAGTGCCGGCCTGTTGTGGCTGGAATTTGGGTGGTACCACGGATTAACAGTCATTCGTCCCTTTTTGGGCGAAGCGACTGTTTTTTTATGCCAAAGAAGGATATTTACAAAGGAGATGAACAACGTGGAAAAATTAGTCGTCAGGCAATTATATAGGAATACGGAGCGTTATGCTGGGCAAACTGTCCAATTAAGCGGATGGGTGCGGAACAACCGTGCTCAAAAATCATTTGGTTTTTTGAATATTAACGACGGGACTTTCTTCGAAACGATTCAGGCGGTATATTCTGAGGAGAACATCGAGAATTTTAAGGATGTCCAAAAATTTAGGGTGGGTTCGTCTGTTACGGTCATGGGGACTGTGGTGGCGACGCCAAATGCGAAGCAGCCTTTTGAGATCCAGGCAACCCGGGTCATCCTTGAAGGGGACTGTCCTGAAAACTATCCGATTCAGCCGAAACGCCATAGCCGAGAATTCCTTAGGGAAATGGCGCACCTTCGCCCACGCACCAACTTGTTTTCAGCCGTATTTAGGGTGCGTTCCTTAATCGCCCATGCGGTGCATTGCTTCTTCCAAGACCAAAACTTCGTTTATGTCCATACACCGATTATTACAGGGGCCGATGCAGAGGGTGCAGGGGAAATGTTTCAGGTGACGACTCATGACTTGAAAAAAGTACCGTACAACGATGAAAAAGAAATTGACTTCAAACAGGATTTCTTCGGCAAGGCGACAAACTTAACCGTTTCCGGGCAGTTAAATGCTGAAACCTTTGCTTTGGCATTTAGGGACGTCTACACATTTGGACCGACTTTTAGGGCGGAAAATTCAAATACCCAGCGTCATGCGGCAGAATTTTGGATGATTGAGCCGGAGATCGCCTTTGCTGATTTAGAGGACGATATGAATTTGGCGGAGTCCATGATTAAATACATTATCAACTATGTCTTGGAAAAGGCTCCTGAAGAAATGGCGTTTTTTGACCAGTTCGTCAGCAAGGGGGTCGTTGAACGGGCAAAAGCAGTGGCCATCTCGAATTTCAAGCGTGTACCTTACACAGAGGCCATTGAAATTTTAACAGGCTGCGGCAAGAATTTCGAAAACCCGGTATCTTGGGGAATTGACTTAGCGACTGAGCACGAGCGTTATTTAACGGACGAACATTTTAAAGCGCCGATTTTTGTTACTAACTATCCGAAAGACATCAAAGCGTTTTACATGCGGATGAACGATGATCAAAAGACGGTTGCCGCCATGGACTTATTGGTGCCTGGTGTCGGGGAACTTATTGGGGGGTCCCAGCGCGAGGAACGCTTGGATATCCTCGAAGCGCGCATGGACGAAATCGGCGTCTCTAAAGACGACCTGGACTGGTATCTGGACCTTCGCCGCTATGGTGGGGTGAAGCATGCCGGATACGGGATGGGCTTTGAACGGATGGTGATGTACTTGACAGGGGTTGAGAACATCCGCGATGTCATCCCTTTCCCAAGGACTCCGAAAAACGCAGAATTTTAAGAGCCATAAGAGAAGGGGGACCGTCAGGGAATCCCTTCTTTTCCACGTTATAAGGGAGCTTCCAAAAAAGTAGGGCATTTAGCAAAACCCACGAAAATGTATACAATTCAAAATTTTCTGCTATAATCATTAGTACATGGTTGCGGATTTATGTTATAATTGAAAAATGTTTGTAATTATGATGCGATGGATGATGATAAAATGGCTAAGAAAATTGATGGGACGGTTAGTTTTTACCTCCGTTCGAAAAACGGTGCTGACGTAACAGAAACCAAATACGAGGCAGCAGCAACCCTATATAAAAAAGACCAGAAGCGGTTTTTATTTTTTGAAGAGAGCAGCATGGAAGATGATTCCGTGACCAAGTGCCGGATGGAGTTTGATGAAGAAACCATCAGGATCAGGCGTGACGGGCATCTGATAATGGACCAGCAGTATAAGATCCACAAAGAAATTCAGGGTTATTTCAAGACCCCATTTGGCGAACTGCCGACCCGGGTCAAGACCCACCGCTATAAATTGCTTCAGGAATCGGAACATAGGTTGGTGATCGGGCTGGCTTACGAACTGTTTATATCAGAGGACAATGCGGGGAAATACGATTTGAAGGTGCAGTTTGATAAGGAGGCAGCCCAATGATCCAACAACTTAAGGAAAACCTGAAACAAGAAATCAAAAATGCCGTCTTAAAAACCGGCTTGGTGCAAGACGAAGCAGTCAATGTTATTTTGGAAAACACCAGGGATAAGACCCACGGGGATTATGCAACCAATGTGGCCATGCAGCTTACAAAAATCGCTAAGAAAAACCCGCGCGCCATCGCTGAAGATATCCTGAACCATTTCAATAAAGAGCAAGCTAATGTGACGCAGGTTGATATTGCGGGACCAGGTTTCATCAACTTTTTCATGGATCAGAACGTACTTACACGCTCTATCAAGGATATTTTAGAAGCAGGAAATGCCTACGGGAAAAGCAATGCTGGAAATGGCGCTAAATATAACGTGGAGTATGTATCTGCCAATCCAACAGGGGACCTTCATTTAGGGCATGCCCGTGGCGCGGCCCTTGGGGATGCTTTGTGCCGTATTTTAAGTGCGGCCGGCTACGATGTTACCCGTGAATATTATGTCAATGACGCCGGGAACCAAATCAATAATTTAGTAATTTCCGCATATACCCGTTACTTGCAGGCATTAGGCCGTGATGCAAAGCTTCCTGAGGATGCATACCATGGGCCTGATATAATCGAGCTTGGAAAACAAATGGCAGCGGAGCATGAAAGTAAATTCGTAGATAAATTTGAAGAATTTTACGGGGAAATACGCCAAATCGCATTGACATTTGAACTGGATAAAATCAAGCGGGACTTAGGTGACTTCGGTGTAGAATTTGATATGTACACATCTGAGCAGTCCTTATACGACCAAAACCTGGTAGCGAAGTCCATCAGCTTGCTAGAGGAAAAAGGTTATATATACGATGAGGATGGGGCCAAGTGGCTTCGCTCCACCGATTTCGGAGACGATAAAGACCGTGTATTAAGGAAATCAGACGGTTCTTTCACCTATTTGACACCGGATGTTGCTAACCACATAGAAAAATTAAAACGTGGCAATGATAAATTGGTGGATATTTGGGGTGCCGACCACCATGGTTATATCGCCCGCGTCAAAGCCGCTATGCAGGCTCTTGGCCATGAAGCAGATAAATTAGAAGTGGATATCATCCAAATGGTCCGTTTGATCAAAGACGGCCAGGAGTTTAAGATGTCCAAGCGTACAGGCAAAGCAGTGACTATCCGTGACCTGATGGAAGAGGTAGGCGTGGATGCCACCCGTTACTTCTTCGTCATGCGCAGCGGGGAAACCCAGATGGACTTTGATATCAACCTCGCAAAGGAGCAATCCAACTCAAATCCGGTATTTTATGCCCAATATGCCCATGCCCGTGCCTGTTCCCTCCTTCGACAAGCTGAGGAAAAAGGATTCAAGGCGGCGGTGAGAGACACTTATACCCTTATTAATCACGAAAAAGAATACGAAGTGATCAAATTGATGGGGGAATTCCCAGCAATCATTGCCGATGCAGCTTCCAAGCGCCTTCCGCACCTGCTTTGCAATTATATCAACGATTTAGCGACGGCGTTTCATAGCATGTATAACGCTGAGAAAGTCATCGATGAAAATAACGTAGAAAAAACCAATGAAAAATTAGCACTCATCACCGCGATTAAAATGACGATGGCAAATGCCCTTAATTTAATTGGAGTTTCTGCCCCGGAAAAAATGTAACCTGGAGGAATGACTATGTATAATGAAGAAATGTCTATGCTAGAAGTTGCTGAGCAATTGATCCAACGTAAAATAAAGCCTCAAAAATTCGATAAAATTGCTAAGGAAGTCTGCGAAATCATGGGAATCAGCGCTGAAGAATTTGATGAGCGCGTTGCCCAATTTTACACGGACCTTACTTTAAGCGGAAAGTTCGTTACGGTTGGGGAAGATAAATGGGACCTAAAATCACGTCAAAAATACGATGTTGCCAATTACGACACTTATGACATCTCATTTGATGACGAAGAATTGATCCCAGTCGAAAATGATTTCGATGTTATTGCAGATGCTGACGCAGATGACGATTTCGAAGAGGAAGAAAAAGAAACAGAGGATAGCTACGATGACGAAAGTAGCCCTGAGCTCCCGAAAGAGGAAAGCGACACATTTGAAGGGCTTAATATTTATTCTGAGGAAGAATTGGAATAGCATGTCACAGGCAGTCTGAATCCAGGCTGCTTTTGTTTTTGTGCTAAAATGGGAAGATTGCTGGCAAGTGGCTTATAAATTGACAATAAAAGCTAAAAAAAATTCAAAAAGGGGTTTACAAACCATTAAAAGGGTGGTATTATTAACAAGCCGATAAAGCACCGGAAAAAATCGACAAACAAATTTATAATAACTTATTGACACAGTTATGGGAATGTGGTAATATAATTAAGTCGCTAAAAACGGTGTCGAAAAACGGTATAAATAACGCTTGACACGAGATGCTGAATGTTATATAATAATAAGCGTCGCTCTTGAAGAGAGGAGCGCCGAAGTTCTTTGAAAACTAAACAGAACGCCAAGTTTTGAGATTTAAACGAGCTACAAGCTTATCTATTATGGAGAGTTTGATCCTGGCTCAGGATGAACGCTGGCGGCGTGCCTAATACATGCAAGTCGAGCGTGCCATGGTTACGACCGTGGCAAGCGGCGAACGGGTGAGTA
>Ga0268261_10000148_pt1 | contig 43229 bp, 39 predicted proteins | sample TergutNc150P1_FD_190353 | JGI IMG/M metagenome (GOLD analysis project Ga0268261, IMG submission 190353) | Nasutitermes corniger P1 segment gut microbial community from laboratory colony in Florida, USA - Nc150 P1 (SPAdes) (version 2) | ecosystem: Host-associated > Arthropoda: Insects >... | reverse complement strand
GAGCCTTATCTGACGCCTGGGTAGAAGTAGCCATACCCAAGAATCTGGTACGAGGTGGGACCAAATTACAGTGCCAACACGCCCACCCGTACGCATTAGAAAAGGCCCCAACCTGGGCCAAATCAGAGTGCCAAAACCGGGCCAAAGTGGGGCCATTTCAGGATGCCAAACTCACTCAAATGTCGACCATGAGGCGCTACTGCATCCGAAGGAGTCTCTGGCTGCTCGGTAACTGGCTCTGAATCAGAAGTAGCTATGCCAGTTTGAGCTGGTGGCGGCGTGCTAACCACAGGAGCAACCGGTGGTTCCACAGGGAAATCAGGCAAGACCGTACCGAACACCGGCAATACAGTTCGAGTTAACGACTCAGGGGGTAGATCATCCAAAACTTGGAATGCCTGCTGACTAACCTCGTTCATCGCCAATCCAATGTAATCACGTGCTTTATCCAAATCCAAAGCACGAGGGATAGGTTTCTCAACTAACCATGTATCAGGGTGTAACGGGTCGGTAAGTATAATCAGCCCGATACCTTTCTCCTTCGCCGCCTCTTTTATAGTGTTAATTTTCACGCCATCATCAATATGGTATTTCGGTACGTGCAAAACTACATACGATGCAGTGGCGCCGCAATGTTCACGTTGATGTTCCGCTTCAGCAACCACACTACGACCAAAGTTGTACCGACGTTTCAGCTCAAACGTTACCAGCTGAAACGACGGCGCTTCACCGGGTGGATTGTACCGGCCAACCAGGGTCAGGTCAGGTCGGGTGAATTCATCAGATTCAAGAATAGCTTTCGGTGCCGGTCTTTGTGAAGTATCAACAATCCACACTGGGTCGTAATTAGGTTTAGACCATTCAGCTTGCAACGCGGATAGCATTGCCGGGTAAAGGTCTTTTTCTTTCGGGTATTTATTTGCTTCATCTATCTGGTTAGATAGCGGCTGGGGTGGGTTAGGGTTGCGTCGAACGGAGCCGCGTTTGGGCGCTTTATCTACAGGTAGAAGAAGTTCTAGCGCTTCAAGGTTTGTGATGGCCTGGTAGAAAGCTGCATCAGTACCACTAAAGCGCTTTTTAAGTTCGGTAAGAGGTAGTTCTGCCCGTCCGGTTTGCTCATTCAATTCTTTGGCAGCTTGGTAAACTAGCTCATCGTCCAGACTGACGAGAACATGCGGGGCAACCATCTCCCAATTTTGTCACCTGGGTCACACCGCTGCAAATGCAAGTTTTATACCACGACATAACTTTAGTTCAAGAGACGACCTCGGTGCATAGCGAAAATATTGAAACTGGTGGAACCAGGTTGTTAGGGTGGTTGGAGTCGGTATTGCAACCACCGAGTTGTGCAGAAAGCCCGGCTTTTGGGCCGGGCTTTCTTTGTGGCTTCGGGAGGCTATGCCGTCTCGAACGACCTGTTGGTTATGGAGCTGGGGAGATGGTTGGGGCGAAGCCGCCAGCGCCTTGGCGGATTTGCTTGAGGACCAAGCGCCCGCTGCCCAAAGTGGCTAGCACGTTGCCCGCTTCGTTGACGTCAGTAGCGAGATAGCGTCCGTTTGCCTCATCTGGGCCGTCGCCGGTACCCTTGCCGGTGTACTTACCTTCTGTTGGCACATAGTGGCCCACTTCTGGAACGGCAGCCGTTGTGGGTGTCCAAGTACCTCCGTCAGTCTCGCACAGGGCGCGGGTTGTTCCGATACCGTCGGCGCAAGTACCTGTGGCCGATTCGGGAACAGCTGGAGTGTCGATAACATATTTGGCATCGCCATCAATGCCGTCGTCTACGAAGTGGACTGCGAAGATGGCAGTTACATAGCCTTGGCCTAGCGACATCCGATGGTCAGAGGCAACTGCGGCGGACGAACGCAAGTCTTTGGCATTGCTAGCCTCGGTGGCTGGGGTTTCGCCATCGGCCTGGAGGGCAGCGAGTTGAGCAACCCAGGGGTTGGACTCGTCAGTAATGCCATCCTCTTGGCCGTCAGGCGGAGCACCCAGGTAAGCCAGGGTGCCACCAGTGTATGACGCGGGCACGTCGGTCCTTAGGGCTTCAGACTCAGTGCCGTAGCCGGTATAGAAACGAGCGCTGGTAACGGCCTCACCATTGACGTAGACCTCAGCGCCAGTGACGACCATGTCCCACTCTGTCACATCTTCACCGGTTACGCCGTTGCCGGAAACGATACCGATTGGATTACCGGCCTCATCAACCAACTCAAGCGCTGCGACCAGGTTGTCACCTTCGAGGGTTACTAGTGCATCTTCGCAAACGGCCAAAATAGTGTCGCCAGGGACCATGCGCCAAGTGGTGATGTCTTCAATCTCGTGCGCCATGATTTCGCCATCTTCGGTGATGTAGGTGGTGTACGAGCCTTCACCCTGGGCATTGACATAACCTGCAGGCGGGTAGAAACCCTCAGAAGTGGTGTAAGCGGACTTAGCTAAAGCCAGGTCATGGATGGAGCCTTCACCAGACGCAGCAAGTAGCACCGAATCAGAGAAATCGACGCCATGGAAACTCAAGGGATCTTCGGCATCGCGCCGGTCTGGGCTGATGTCATACCAGGTGATGTCATCGTTGGCACAACCTTTTAAGTCCAGGTCACCGGCGGTGACTTGGCCGCCAGTGAATTGGGCGCTAGCCCGCCACAGCGCGAAGGTGCCGCCAGTGGCTAGAAGGGCGATCGCGGCCGCGCCCGCAACCCACGGCAACATGCGCCGCCGGCGTTGATCTTCGATGACTACGACTTGCGTCGGATCTTCATAGCTCATTTCATCTTCCTTTCACAACCAAATGAGGCGTGAGGTAGCTCACCTAACTGGCAGTGTGTGAAACGTAACACGTCGATTTTGGGTGTGACCTGGAACATACCGAGGGGCTTAATAATATTATCAAACCGTTACCAAAGGGCGTGTTCCGCCTCCTTTGGTTTCGACAGGCTCAACCGCCGGAAGGGACTCAAACCTGCCGCCACAACCAAGCTCAACCGCCGGAAAGGGCTAGAGCCGAAGGGGCAGCAGACCAGAAAAATAGCGACTCACCAGGCTCCAAAACTTGATCGGCAGGCACCTCCACGCACATTTGCCAATCTTCGGTACACCAATAGGGAACCGGAGCGGCGCTAACGGTGGCTTGGCCAGCACCGTCGGTGGTCTGTACTGTCGCAACTAAGCTGCCGAGTTGCACTGCCAAGTTGCCGGTATTGATGACGGTGTACCGGGTAACCACCTCGTTCGGCGCCAGCAGCAAAGCCGATGCGGCATCGGGGTCAGTGGAGATGGAGATGGGCACACTCACGTCCGTTTTGGCAAAAACCTCTGGCACGATGGCGATGCTGGGCGAGAAGTCCGGTTCGGGGTCCGGTTCGGGGTCCGGTTCGGGATCAAAGTTGCTAACAACGGTGACGATAACCTGCAAGAATTGATCTATATCCAGGGTGCTTGCTGGGTCAATAAGGCGCAGTACCAACTCAGTTTCCCAGGCGTCACCTACCCCATCGGGCACCGCGAACTGGCAAATGTTGGTTAACCGCCGCAGAGGCTCAGCTGTTTCAAGTAGCTCCAACGGATCTGCCGGTACATCAGCAACCACCTCCCAGAGCCGTTCGGCTGAGACCAACTCGGTTGTTTGGCAGAACTGGTCAACTTGCAGGTCAGGGCCATCCCACACCAAATAATTGGGCAGCAATACCTCCACATTCACTGTCCGCGCCGGGCCAGGCCTAAAGTCTAAGCGGGCGCGGTAAACCACACGAGTTTGACCTGCGGCTGCACCACCATCGGGCACATTATCACCGGAGTTGTAACCGCTTAATTCAGTGCGATCCGTAACCAACTCCAGCTCCACGGACGCCATCGGGCCTGCTGATACGTCCGGAATGCTACTTTGGTCTGACTCTGCTGCGGTTGCCGGGGGCAGTGTGATTTCCGGTTCGGCGCGGGCAATTGAGGCGGCAGAGATGGCGATGGCGCCAACTAGGGCTATAGCTCCAAGCGCGGCAACCATGCCCTGGCTGCGAGCGGCGCGCCTCCCGTTACAAAATTGCGCTTTCATGGTCGAACCAGTTCAGTTGCCATGCCCGATGCTGCGCCTGATGCCTTAGGTACCGCTGCCGGGCGCGCATAACGGGGTTCAAAATGCAAAACGGTGGGAGTCTTATCGGCCAATAGCTGAGTGTAGTCATACCCGATGAACACGCCAACCCAGTTGCTCTGCGCCGTGACAGTTTGGGTTAGTGTGGTTTCGGACTCCGCCAATTCGGACTCAGGCAATTCGGACTCAGGCAATTCGGATTCAGCCCGCTCTGGTTCTGCCAGTTCAGAATCATCTAATAACTCAATTTGGTCAACCAAATTCGATTCACCAGCTGAATCCGAGTCAACAACCGGATCTAGGTAAAGAATCATGTCTGGCTCAAGAACCGAGTCCGGATCAGCTAACGAAACTGCGTTAATGACGGTAGCCGTCGCTTGCACCGTGGTTTGTATTTTTGTATAAGCGGTTAGTGGTTCAAACCGTAGGCATAAAGTATGTGAAGCTTGCCGCCAGTTATTGCTGACAGGTTCAACCATCGGAGTTAATAACGGGCGTTGTAGTTCAATACTATTTAATCGCAATTCAGCCAATATAATATGGCCAAAAAGTAATTGATCATTTTGAACGGCAGCTTCATAGGATTCATTATGGCAAGCACCCGGTTGATCGGTATCGGAATACCACCCTGATACTATTTCAGTTTTCGCAAATAATGAACCATTAACCGATAATTGGTAATTAATGTCTACCGCACCGGAGGCGACCGCATCAATCCGCAGCTGCTGATAAAGTGGTTCAGCCGGATGGTCATGTTGCCATTCAACTATCCCGTTTAGAACGTAATCTGTTATATCATCGGGGTTATGGTACAAACTGTCATATGAAGCCTGGGCGCTTTGTTGCCCTTCGCTTACCGTAAATGCGACTATTGCCGTGGCTAATTGCGCGGTAACGCCTTCAGGTATATTGTCTAGCCACATGGAATGAGCAACGCCAGTGCTCAAACCCATTGTCAAGCTGATAGTACCCACAATCGTGAACCTGCGAATCTGCCGCTGACGGCGGCGCCGCTTTAGCCGCAGTACCCGGCTGACTTGGGGTACTCTTAAATGACGGCTCATGGCGTAACCTCGATGGTGCGGCCCTGCCCTAATTTGGCATTAACGCCTTTGACCGAGAGCGTTACGCCTTCTAGGCCAGTGGGCTGCAAATATTCAGGTTCAAATGCAATGAGCGATAAATAGTATTGGGATATTGGGTTAGCATCAGCATCCGTTAAAGCACTTACCCAGATTGAATTTGGGGCTTCGGCGGTTTGAGAGGCGATAAGCTTGGCAGCAGCAAATGATTCATCAACTAAAATGTTATCCCATTGTTCATTTTCCAAAATCAATGATTGCAAAGGTGAAACAAAAACTGAAATTGCTGGGTTTGTTTCCGGTACTAAATCATCAACGGCAGCAACAAAGTCATTTGGTAACTCAAATAAAGCGTAAGAGTTTTCCCCCGATAACAGCACTTCCCATTCCGTTAGCAATACTAAAGTTTCATCTGGTGCCACGTAAACATTTAGTGGGTCAATTAGCGTGCAATTAGTTGGCGGCGCGTCGGTTATTGCTAGTTCCAGGTCCGCACCATCATCCTCTGCATCATTGGGCAGCATTACCCAACCATTCTGCGTACGATCATTCTGCGCCTCATCGGGCACCGTTGCTATTGCTGGCGAGCAGACAGCCCAAACAGATTCGCTAACCAAATCCAGGTCAAAATGCCCGGCCTCCACCTGGCCCCCAATGAACCGCGCCCGCTCATACCAGCGGGCGAACGTGCCGGTTTCTAGCGTGCTGAGCAGCGAAAGCAAGGCAGCGGCCACCAACGCCATCACCCCGATGGCGTGGCGGTTTGGCGACCAACTGGCTTTCATGGCTCACCCGGGATGAACTGACCGGGGGTGCTTGCCCCGCGCACTTGGGTCAGGGCCAGCCTACCGCTTAAAATTTGCGCCAAGGGCAGCGCGGCTAACTGCCTTTCATCAGCAGTTTCGGAAAAGTGGATGGTGATCATCAAGGTAACCTCACCCGCTCCCACCGAATCGCGGGTAGCTGTCGGGTCTCTGCCAAGCGTGGTGACCACCGGGCTGCCTAGCTCCAAGGTGGGGGTTAGCCAATCGGCATCTAAAACCCCGGCGGTTTGGCCTTCGCCGGGTGCCTCAAAATAACCCAGATAATTTACATGTGCCCCGCCTAATGCCCCAGCTAAATCTAGGGGCCGGGCTTTATCGCCAATTGGGGTGGTGATATACAAATCGGTTTTAACCGTAATTAAGTCCGCGATGTCGGAGCCAAACGCTGGGATTTGGCTGAGGTTTTCCCAATCTAAAGCAGATAGTTCATCACATTCAAATTCCAAGCCTGCAACTAGGTTATCACCTTCAAGAGTGAGTTTTGATTTAACCAGGCCTACAATGGTATCGCCCGGAACCATTTTCCAAGTGTCTTTATCGGGACAACTTTGCCGGTCGAGGCATTCAATTAAGTGGGCACTGCGGAATTCACTCTTGGGGGCAGTAAAGCTAACCCGCCCCTCTTCTACCGTGCCGCCAACATCACGAACCAATTCTTCATTGATTCCGGTGCAGGCACCATCCACAAACTGCAAACAGGTATTGAAGAAATTGTTATAAAAACCGTTATTATCGGTTAGCAAGTTTAGTTTAGTGACAATTTCGCTATTATTATCAAGGCGATCCGGTGAAACATCGTACCAAGTAAGTTCTTCCTCAATGGCTAGATCCAAATTACCGGCCGTGACTTGGCCGCCGGTAATGTGCGTAGCGGCATACCACATACCTACGGTTCCGCCCGTGGCTAATAACACGGCAATGGCAGCCAGGGGCAGCACCAATTTATGGTTGCCCTTTTTATTGCGGCGCACTACCACAACCCGGCGGGGGTTGGGTTTGCTTGATGGCGAGCCATTTATAGGCCGCCTGCTAGCGCTTGTTCCGCGCAGGCGTGGCGGACCGCCCGTTGCATCCTTTGCATACTGGTACATTGGCTCGCCTTTGCCCAACTGAAATACACATTCTTCAAAATTGTGACGCGGGTTACAACATCTGCGGTAAACCGCGCAGAACATCACAGGAATTGTGACCGAAACGTTATTTTCGAATTGCGCAACTAAATTCTCACGCCCTTGAGATTCAGCGTTCTTCCTCGCCTGTGCTATCGCACAAGCTCCTAGCCGCAGAATGACGGGCTACCCCGACCACTGTGGGGGCTGGTAGCCAAACTGGGTGTTTGCTTCGGCCTCGTCGAGGCGCAACTCGCGTTCGCGCAGATCAAGCTCATGCATGCGGGCTAAAAAGTCAGCCTCGTCCATCAACGGTGCGGCTTTGGCGGTTCCAGGTAAATAGAGCACCCGTTGTTTGGGTTGTTTGAACCCACTGATAAAGTAATACAAGCCGAAAATAACTAGAACACCAACAGCGGCAGTCCTATTGTTGCGCGCTACCCAGTCATTTGCCCAACCCACATAAGGCACGCCGTACATTAATTGCCCGCGCACTTGTACTGGGCTAATCGGATCATCTGCGGTGTTGTTAGCGTCCCCTTTAGGGATTAGGCGGCAATTGGTGCCGTCGGGATAATGCCCTGCGATTTTATCTACCACCCGGTGGGTAATTAAAGTGGGGTCATTTTCATGTGGGAAGTAACTGATTATTTCGCCTAATTGGATTTCGCTGCAAACTTGTTCTGGTTGCAAACCACGCACCACAATTACATCGCCAGGGTTGATTGACGGTGCCATCGAGCCTGACATAACGGTTAAAGCTTGCCCATCGTTTAACTTAGGCACCACAAACATCGCGGCGATAAACATTACCAATATTGAACCAACCGCAATGCCAATTGCGCGCAGCGCAATTTGCCACGGTGAGTCATACCACTCCACTTTGCCCGGCTTTAACATTTTATCTTTGCGGCTCATTGGGACTCACCCCCAAACGCGCTTTGAGATTCTGCATCTGCGTCGCATTCGCGACTTGTGCAGAATGACGAGGGAGAGGGTACTGCATCAGTCCGTGAGTGTTTGCCGATTCGGTTGCTTTGGTTCACGATGAAAGGTAACGAATTGCTGGATTCTGCATTTGCGTCGCTTCCGCGACTTGTGCAGAATGACGGGGTGGGCGATGCTGCATTCTGCGTGTTGAGGTGCTGACTGTGCTTGCCACGCTGATCACCTAGATCATCGTTACAGAATGACGGAGCAGCTGACGGCACGATGGGGATGGGTGCTGTGTTAAATTTAACAAGCTCGCGGTGAGCTAGTTTGGCTTCACGTAGGGCAATTTCGTGTTCGTAAATTTGGGTTTCGCGGGCGAGTAACACGTTGGCGCGATCTTCGGGGGCGATCACTTTTTTGAGGTGGCGACCGGAGTTTATGCTTCCCGTGGTTTCCGCGATGCTGAAGTTCTGCGTCTGCAGCTTCTCAGATGAGAAGCTTTGCGCAGAATGACCGGATGGCAGGCCGGTGACTTTGACTTTGCTGGGGTTGGTAATTGCCCAACCGCCCAACATTACGGTGCCCACGGCGCCGAAGGCCAAAGCGGTGTGGCCCTCGGCCCAATCCCACGCAGTGCCGAGTTTAGGCACATGGTACGCCATCGTGCCGCGTACTTGTTCTGGGGAAATGAGGGTCTCATGGCCACCATCAGCCACGGTGAGGCGGCAACGGGTACCGTCCGGGAATTGCCCCACGGATTTGGCAGTGACCCGGTGCAGCGCGGTCGTGGACGATGCCGGTTTGGGCAGGTAGAGCAAAACATCGTTCACCTTGGCCGCGCACGCCTCGCCTGGGTCTACCCCGCGCGCCACTACCAACTCGCCCGCTGCCACCTGCGGCGCCAGCCCGTTGCCAGCCACCGTCACGGCAGCGCCACCCAACACGCGCGGCATCAAAACCGCCGATATTACCGCTAACAACACTACTGAAATCGCTAGCACCCAAACGCCCCGCGCCACCCATTGCCAGGGGCTGCGCCGGGTTACCACGATGTTGCGTCTAGTGCGTTTCCACTTCATCGCCCTTCACCCCCAAACGGGAGTCTCGATGGTTTCGAGACGGGCGCTGCCCTCCTCAACCGACGGTCTGCGGCGGATGACTCTGCCGCAAGCGCCTGCTGTACTTCAAGGGCCAAGCGCATTTGTTCGCGGCGTTTGCGCGCCACTACCACCACCAGCAGCGCAGCTAAGGCGGTAAATAACGCGGCCAGAGATATGCCAGTTTTGGACAGGCTGCCCAAACCAGCGGGTTGGCTGGCCGCTTCAACACCAGTAGCGGGTCCACCCGGTTGCCCCGGCTGGCTCGGCGGAGTGCTGGGCTTGCTCGGCTCCGGCCCCGGTTCTACCGGGCCGTCAACATCACATTCAAGTTCCACGTACAGGTCAAAGGCCAGCACCGAATCATCATGCACGGGTGTGTTCGCGTCATCGTCATATTCGGTGTTGTGGTGGTCTAGCATTAGGTCAACGCGCTTGCCGAACGTGATGGGCTGTACGGCATCGGGCGTCATGTAAACCTGCCCAATGGGCACTAGCGGGATGTTGGTGGCCAAATCTATTGGGCTGCCAGTGCGCGCGCTCACGTCTGCCACAATGCCTGCCCAGCCGTGCATGGGAATGCCATGTTGGTCGGCGAGGCTCAAAAGTTGCTGCCAACGCTGCGGCTCCATCATCGGGCCAGGGTTATCCAAAAGGGCGTACGATGCTGGAGTCAGCGCGTGATCAGTTTTGAGGTTCAACCCCATCAGCAGGCGCGTGCGGTACAGGTCGGCGCGCTGGGTGTCGGTTAACTCGGGGTGGTTTTCAATTTCGAGGCGCACCGCCTCATCTACCATGTTTTCCAAGCTGACAGCGCAACTGATCGTGTTCTCTGCGGCACCAAATTCATCCACGTTGGCCGGGTCAGCCAACAGCGCTTTGACGGCAGCAGGCCACTGGCCGGGGCACTCCATCGGACTTTCGCCACTTTCCACCGGCACCATCGTGCAAATCCGGGTGCTATCTGCGGGGCGCTCCGCATGTTCTTGCAGCTCGGCCCCATCAGCCCAGGCGTGCGGGTCACTCAATAACGGGTCTGGCGCCCATGGGGTTAGGCACTGCGGCACCCCTGCCAGGTTCCAGAAAAACTCCACATGTTCGGCCAGGTCAGTACCACCGGGGATGCTACCCTCCCACGGTTGTAAGCCATGTACGGCGGCATCGTCAGAGTTGACGCGCCACGGGCCAAAAAATGTGAACTCCTCATGCAGGTAATGGTCCAGCCCGGCATAAACCGTGACCGTGCCCGCGCAGGGGCTGATGTTGTGAACATCAAGGGTACGCTGCACCCAATCCCCCGGCACGATGACACGCTGGCCCAGAAACGTGTTTTCTTCCGAGGTGTAGAGTTGGCCGTTCCAAGCCAAATGCTTGGTGCTGTTCGGCTCCCACTTGCCCGCTAGGCCCTTGCCGAGGTAAACCTCGCCATCCTCATCTTCCAGCTTGCCACCGCTGACCCACACGCCATCTTCTTTTTCTACCGTGACGTTGGCCCGGCCATTGACCTTGAACCGTTCATCGCGGTGAGTTTGCGCCACGCCGCCATCTTGCTCCACCACCAAAGACAGCGGGGATTTCAGGGTGGTATTGCGAGTTTGGGCTTGCGAGGCCGCAAAAATGGCGGCTCCGCCCGTGGTGGCTAGCGCCGCGCCCAGCACAATGGAGGTAGCCTTGCCTCGTTTGGTTAGCAACGCCATCACCTCCCTCGCGCCAGTGCGTGTCCAGCGATTTTGGGTGCGCTGAAAAATGGGCGCACTAATCGCCTAGGTTAGTGATACGCCTCACAGCCCCATTGCGCAGCGCGAGGGTCGGGTTTGAGTGCAATTATTACCAAATTGCAACAAACTGCCGCTAATTTTTGTGGATTCGGATGAGCTGCTAGGCAGAACCGCAGGGAGTGGGCAAACGAGCCCATGACCGTAGGTGATAACAACGCAGATCGCCGTAGGCACAGCAAATTACAACATGTGGCGGGCTGCGGCCCAGCTTGTCAACTCGTGGCGGTTGGAAAGTTGCAGTTTGCGCAGCACATTGCTGACATGGGTTTCTACGGTTTTGATGCTGATGAACAAGTCTTGAGCCACCTCTCTATAGGAGTAGCCCCGTGCGATCAAGCGCATTACTTCTTGTTCGCGTTTGCTGAGGCGGTCAAGTTCATCATCGGCAATGCTGACCTCGCCAGCAGTGGTACCAAAAGCATCCAGCACAAACCCCGCGAGTCTGGGGCTGATCACAGCATCGCCCTGCGCAATTTGCACTACCGCACTGCTAAGTTCGGCGGGCGTGATGTTTTTGGTAACGTACCCGCGCGCCCCGGCTCGGATAACTGCCACCACATCGTCGGCGGCATCGGACACGGATAAGGCTAAAAACTTGGTGGTGGCCGCTAGGTCTTGGCATTGTTTAACGACTTCGGCGCCGCCCCCGCCTAAACCGCCGGGCAGGTGCACATCTAGCAGCACCACCTGCGGTTTTTCGGCATGGATCACGTGGATAGCGGCGTCGACCGTGGCGGCCTCCCCCACCACCTGCACCTTGGCTGGGTCCAACGACGCCTTAACGCCCGCGCGGAACATGGCGTGATCCTCAACCAGCACCACCCTTACCGGCAGTTTTACCCCTGGCTCTTCTACACCGTTTCCGCCCGATGATGCCGCAACGCCTTCACTCACACACCCCACCTTAGCCCACCGTTAAGACGCAACCGTGGCAGGATTAAGCTATGGCTAAAACGTTAGCTGAGCCAGCTTCAACAACGCACTTTAAATGGGGGCCAATCTTCCCCAGCGTGTATTTGCCCACTACGTTGTATGAGGCCGGCATGGGCGCGATGACGCCCGTGTTGCCATTATTAGCAATCCAATTAGGCGCTACGCCCGCGCAGGCAGCATTAGTAATTGCCTTAGAACCCATTGGCCAAGTTATTGGTGATATTCCGGCGGGGCATTTAGCCACACGCATTGGGGATCGCAATGCCATGCTATTTGGTTCCCTTGCCACTATTGGTTGTATGTTGTTATGCATTTTTGCCCCCAATTGGTTAGTACTCGCATTGGGTAACTTAATTGTGGGCGCTGTTAGCGCTATTTTTGCCTTAGCTCGGCAAGCTTATTTGTCAGAAGTTATTCCGGCGCAATTTAGGTCAAGGGCGTTATCCATGTTGGGTGGGATGCAACGCACTGGGTCATTAATAGGCCCGTTTTTAGGTGGTTTTGCAATTACCTTATTAAGCCCACTAGTTATTCAGAGTCAGTTTGCTAATTTACCCGGAGTTTTGGGCGGAGTTCATGGCGCTGGTTCAAAACTCGGCGGCGGGGCCGGGGTCGGGAACGTTTTGGCTGCTGCGGCTGGTAATCCGGAGTGGTTGCGGGCCGCGTTGTGGCTGGCAGTGCTGTTGGCGGCCGCATCGGGCATTGTGGTATCCCTAACCAAAGATGTAGAAGTGCCTAACCGCATTACCCCGGTTAAATTGCCTATCGCTACCATATTCCATAACAACTGGCGCATGTTTGCCACGCTCGGCATCGCATTTATTTTGGTAGGCGCAATTAGGCAAACTCGCGTTACGGTTTTGCCATTGTGGAGCGAACACATTGGGTTAAGCGGAGCGGCGGCATCGTACATCTTAGGCATTAGCGGCATATTAGATGTGGCATTGTTTTACCCCGGCGGGCGTATTATGGATAGGCGCGGGCGGATGTGGGTGGCTATCCCCTCGGTATTAGTTTTAGGTGCGGCATTAGTCGCATTACCGTTCACACATTCTTTTGCCACCATGGCATTAGTCGCTTTAGTTATGGGCTTAGGCAATGGGCTGGGTTCCGGAATGATTATGACTATTAGTGCCGATATGGCTAAGCCACAAGAACGTACGCAATTTTTGAGTATTTGTCGCATGTTTTCCGATGGTGGTGCAGCGGCAGGTCCTTTGGTTATTGCGGCGGCAGCGGCGGGGTGGGTGCTGGGTGGCGGCATCATCGTAATGGGGCTTTGCGGGCTGGCTGCCGCTGGCATTTTGGCCACTACCTTGCCTAAACACACGCCCCACGCGAACCGGCACACGCGCCTGCGCCACGGCCTAACCATTCGCGGCGAAAAGCCCCACGAGTAGGCCGCTAGGCATCACCGTGATTATCTAGGTTTCAGTCCGTAGCGTGTAAGGGTTTAGGTCGATATTCGCTCAACATCGTCCCTAACCCTTACACGCTGCAATCCATAAGGTGAGTGGAGGCGCGTAGGAACAAGAGACGGATCGCGCCAACACGGCGCGCAAGTTGTAACGCGGCCAGCCCGCCTGACATGTACAGGTAACGTACCGAAAGGAGGGCCATGAACACCACCCGCGTTGCCAGCACGCCAATCACCGACGATGGCGCCCGCTTCGCTGAGCTTTACCAGCGCGAGCACGCCGAAGTGCTGAGGTTTATCGCCCGGCGTTTGAACCCGCAAGATTTGGGCCGCGCCGAAGACATCACCCACGAAGCGTTTTTGATTGCCTGGCGCAAACTTGATGATTCACGGCTTGGTGGCCCACGGGTGCTGGCGAGGCCGACTTGTTTGTAGACAGCATTACCATCACCCTGCGCGATGGCAGTTCTCGGCACGTTGACCTGCTCGGTGACTCAGCTTGGGACGGCACCACTAGGTGGGGTTGGTCTGGATTGCGGAGGTAATTTATAGGTTCTTGCCCGCCCTGTTGTGTGCCGCGCGGTTTCCCGGTTGAATAGTGACTAAGGTACTTATATTAGTAAGGTATTTGTATCGGCATCGTGCAAACGCGGGCGGACAAGCGAAGGGCGCAACATGGCAGAGCAGACGGCGGAACTACTGATTCTGAACAAATCAGACAACGTGGCGGTTGCCATGCGCGATTTAGCCGCTGGCGAGGCTTTGAAATTGCCCGATGGTGCGACTTTGACGGTGGCAACGCCGGTTCCGCGCGGGCATAAAATTGCGCTGCGACCCATCGCTGAGGGTGAGCCGGTGCTCAAGTACAGCTTTAGCATCGGCCGGGCCTCAAAGCCAATTGGCGAGGGTGAGCATGTACATCAGCAGAATCTGGCTTATGTGGAAGATGAGATGGACTACGCCTTTGCTACGGTGCAGAATGTTTTAAATGTGCCCGATGGTGAACGGCCCACGTTTATGGGCTACCCCCGCGCTAATGGGCGCGTGGGCACCCGCAATTTGATTGGCATTATTACCACGGTTAACTGCTCGGCCACAGCGGCTAAGCGCATTGCCCAGCATTTCACGCCCGAAGTGATGAAGCAATGGCCCAATGTTGATGGCGTAGTACCCATCACCCACACCTCCGGGTGCGGCCTGGTGCCTACCTCGCTGGGCGGGCAGATTTTGCTGCGCACCCTACGTGGCGCGGCGGCTCACCCCAACATTATGGGCTTATTGGTGCTGGGCTTGGGCTGCGAGATGGTGCCGTCCGCGCAACTATCCAATACCTTGTGCGCTAGCTGCATCGTCGGTGACCCGCATGTACGGTCATTGACAATGGATTTGCCTGCCGATACTGCCGTGGAATCTTTAGAAATCCAAACTGCTGGCGGCACCCGGCCCGCCGTGGCTCAGGGCATTGCGGCAGTGGAGCGGTTGTTGGCCGTGGCTAACCGGCGCACGCGCGAAAAGGTAGATGCTTCCGAGCTGGTTTTGTCTATGCAATGCGGTGGTTCCGATGGCTACAGCGGCATTACCGCTAACCCGGCTTTGGGTTGGGCCTCAGACCGGATAGTGGCGCTGGGCGGTTCATCATCCTTAGCTGAAACTCCCGAGATTTACGGTGCTGAACACTTGTTGACTCGCCGCGCGGTTTCGCCTGAGGTAGGCCAAAAGATTGTGGACATTATTGCTTGGTGGAAAAACTACATGGCAATTAATGATGGCACTTTGGATAACAACCCCTCGCCCGGTAACAAAGCCGGTGGTCTGACTACCATTTTGGAAAAGTCGCTGGGCGCCATTGCCAAGGGCGGGCAGGCAGACCTTTCAGGCGTTTATGCTTATGCTGAGCCGCTGCCGCCGCACGCTGGCTTCACCTTTATGGATTCGCCTGGTTATGATCCGGTTTCTTTGACTGGCCAAGTCGCTGCCGGTTGCAATGTTGGGGTTTTCACCACTGGGCGCGGTTCGATGAATGGGTCGTCAATCATTCCGGTGATCAAGATTGCCACCAACACACCGATGTTTGAGCATCTGGAAGATTCGATGGACATCAACGCTGGCACCATCGTGGATGGTACTGAAACCTTGGATCAGGTCGGTGAGCGGTTGTTCCAACTGATTTTGAAGGCCGCATCGGGCGAGTTTGAAACCGCTGCCGAGCGGGACCAAGTTGGGTGGGAAGAGTTTATCCCGTGGCAAATCGGCGCCGTCACCTAAGTGATTAACGAAAACATTGCCCGAGTTGTGGAGCGGGTTCGTTCTGCTTGCGCAAAAGCTGGCCGCGACCCCAATTCAGTTCAAATTCTGCTAGCTACGAAAATGCAGTCTGTTGATGTTGTTAGTGAAGCCATCTCGACCCTATCTCAAATACGCAGGGTTATAGTTGGTGAAAACCGGGTTCAGGAGTTGGTCAGCAAATACCCTGAGTTACCTGGCGCCGAAATACATTTCATCGGGCCGTTGCAGAAAAACAAAATCAATTCGTTGTTAGCCACGCCAGTTAGCTGCATCGAAACCATCGACTCGAGGGAATTGGCCGAGGCGGTTAGCAGTCGCTTGGAGCGCCAAGGTACGCTACCCGATGGTAACGAGCAAGTGGACCATGCCGGGTTGGCCCGGTCGATGGACGTAATGGTGCAGGTCAACGTTTCGGGAGAACCTACCAAAGCAGGTTGCTTGCCCGATGATGCCGCAGCACTCGCGTTGGCCGTTGCCAAACTCCCCATGCTAAACCTAACCGGTTTTATGACAATCAGTTTGCGCCCACTGTTTTCAAACCACTCACCTGTTCTAGAATCTGCGTCTGCGTCACCTGCGTTCCTTGCGCAGAATGACGAAAGGGAAATTACCAATGCCGCAGAAATAAGGGCCGGTTATCGGTTACTGCGCGAAATCCGCGACTCCATTGACCCAAACCTAGAACTCAGCATGGGGATGTCAACCGACCTCGAACTCGCTATCGCCGAAGGCGCCACCATCGTACGGATCGGCAGCGCCATATTTGGGTCACGTTGACAGCCGTGGCTAATCGGATTCTGGCAAAAAATAGTCCGGATTCCAAACTGAAGAACCCGGACTATTAGTCACCAAATTTCGTGTGCGTTTGGGATGAGGTGCTAGTCAGCTATGACCAAGCAGATCGCCCAAACGGACCGGAATTTATTTCTTAAGGGCTTTGGCGATGGCCGCCGCACCTAGAGCGATGCTGCCCGTCATCGTGATCATGGAAGTGAGGCAGCAACCTCCACCCATCCCCCACGGGCTGCCATAGTAAACGGGGCGCGGGCGGTAGAACCCGCCCATGGGGCGGTACATTGGCCGCATGCCCATTGGCGGCATCGGGCGCATACCCATCGGAGGCCCCATCGGGCGACCCATTGGTGGCCCCATCGGACGTACTGGGCGGTAACCGCCACCCATGGGCCGACCGCCGCCGAAGCTGCCACCCATACCACCACGAGCGCCGCCGCCGAAGCCGCCACCGCCCATACCACCGCGGGGGGCTCCGAACCCACCGCCCATACCTCCACGCATGATTCCTCCTAAATGGGATTTGAAACGTGTGATTTATAGCTTAACTGGGTTTTTGTGGTTTAGCGCGTGCTACCTGGCGTGGTGAGCCGATTCACGGTTTACTTAAACCTATGTCACGGATTGTTACTCGCGTGGTGGCGTTGGCGCGTTCATATCCGCTGGTGGTGGCCACCATAGCCATCGGTTTGGTGGCGCTGTTGTTGGCCTTTGCGTTGCCTGCCGCCGCGACCGCGCATTTGTGGTTCAATATAGGGTTTGGGCGCGCGTTTAGTCTTTGGCAACTGTTCATCATTTTGTGGGCGTTATTCGTTGCCGGTAAAGCGCTGTGGGGCATGATCCAAGATTCGCGCCAGGGCAACTGGGGCTTGGACATTTTGGCAGTGACCGCCATTATCGCTACCTTATTGGTGGGCGAATACTGGGCCACTCTGGTAATTATTTTGATGGTGACCGGCGGCGAGGCGCTAGAAGATTATGCCGATGGCCGGGCCAAACGCGATTTAACTGCGTTGATGAGCAATGCGCCGCAAATTGCGCACCGGGTTTCGCCTGATGGCAGCGTGGAAAATATTTCGGCTAGTGCGGTACAAATTGAGGATCGTTTGGTGGTGCGCTCCCATGAAGTGGTGCCGGTTGATGGCGTTTTAGTTTCTGATAGCGGCTCATTCGATGAATCTTCGTTGACGGGTGAGGCTATCCCGCGCGAGATTGTTGCTGGTGAAGAGGTTTTATCCGGGTCAATTTGTGGTTCTGATGCCGTGACCATCCAAGCAACAAAAGCTGCCTCGGATAGCCAGTACCAGCAAATTGTGTCTTTAGTTTCCAGCGCGGCGGCAAGCCGATCCCCAATGGTGCGCTTGGCCGACCGTTATGCCGTGCCGTTCACCCTCGTCTCATTTGCTATTGCCGGGTTCGCCTGGTGGAACGCAGCTCGGTTAGGTTTTGACCGGCCAGCTTTGCGGTTTGCTGAGGTGTTAGTGGTAGCCACGCCCTGCCCGTTGTTAATTGCGGCACCAGTGGCTTTTATGGCCGGGATGAGCCGGGCCACCCGCCGCGGCATCGTGATCCGGTCCAGTGCCACGCTGGAAAAGCTGAGTAAAGCCAAGAGTTTCGCCTTTGATAAGACTGGCACATTGACCAAAGGCCACCCGGAGTTTGTGGCCGTGCGTCCGACAGCAGCCTTCAGCGAGGGCGAACTGCTGGCGTTAGCCGCCTCGGCCGAAACTGGCTCGGCACATATCTTGGCTGACGCCATCGTGGCTGGCGCCCGGTCCCAAAGCGTGCCATTGTCCGTGCCCAGCAACTTGAAAGAAGAAACCGGCGGCGGGGTTTATGCAACCGTTAATGGCCACCAGGTTGCCGTGGGCAAGCATGCCTACATTCAATCCGTGGTGGGTGCCGAGTTGCCGCCGCTGAAACTGGGGCCGGGCGAGTTATCCGTGCTGGTGGCAGTGGATGGGCAATACGCTGGCGCCATCATTATGCGAGACCAGTTGCGGCCCGAAACGGTAACCACCATCCGCACTTTGGAGGCCAATGGCGTACAGCGCGTGGCCATGTTTACCGGCGATGGCGCCGATACCGCCAACTACATTGCCGGCCGCTTGGGAATCCGCGACGTACACGCTAACTGCCTGCCTGCCGACAAACTGGCCGGGGTACATGCCATGCAGCCGCACCCGGTAGTGATGGTGGGCGATGGGGTGAACGATGCACCGGTTTTGGCCGCTGCCGATGTGGGCATTGCCATGGCAGCACGGGGTTCCACCGCTGCTTCAGAATCTGCCGATGTGGTGATTCTGCCCGATGATCTCAGCCGCGTGGCTGAGGCTCAACAAATTGGGCATGACACCGTGCGCGTGGCGTTGCAATCCATTTGGCTCGGCATCGCCATCTCCATCGGACTAATGCTGTTTGCTGCCACCGGCCGCCTGCCCGCCGTTGCCGGCGCCTGGTTGCAAGAGGCCGTTGACGTCATCTCAATCCTGTGGGCCCTGCGCGCAGGTGGTCGCTTCTTAGCCCGCCGCAAAGGCTTAGACCACGTCAAAGTTTTCACCGGCCATTACGCTTAGTGGTGAGCGATCTGCTGTGTTGCTCTCTTCGCTCATGGACCTTCTCGTCCACTACGCTACGGTCGCGCCTTGCATCTCATCACACCACCAAACGTACTGGAGTAGCTATGCGGAGGGGACGTGAGTGGTGATGGTTCCATCGGGAGCGATGTCGATTTCGGTGAACTTCATGGCGCGGAGCTGAGTTTCGCCACCGGAGATTTCGGAATCGTGGTAGAATAAATACCACTTACCCTCGTAGTTCACGATGGATTGGTGCGTGGTCCAACCGGACAGCGGCGGTTCCATCACGCGGCCCTTGTAAGTGAAGGGACCAAAGGGGTTGTCCGCCTCGGCGTAGCACAAGTAGTGAGTGTCGCCCGTGGAGTAGCTCAAGTAGTACTTGCCATTGTGCTTGTGAATCCAGGGTGCTTCAAAGAAGCGGCGGTCAGTGTCACCAGCGGTGATGGGTTCGCCAGTGGCCGGGTCCAAAATCTGGATGTACTTGGGTGCAGTTTTGAGGCTCACCATGTCATCATTGAGCTCAGCCACCCACGGGGCTAGCGCGGGGGCGTTGCCCTTGGGGCCGTCTTGACCTTGAGTGTCAGCGGCGTTACCGCGCACAAACTCCCCAACATGGCCGGGTTGGTTCCATTTCTCAAGTTGGCCGCCCCACAAACCGCCTACATAAATGTAAGCTTTGCCATCATCGTCCACAAAAACTGCCGGGTCGATGCTGAAGCTGCCCTGGATGTAGCCCAGTTCCGGGGTGAACGGGCCTTCCGGGGTGTCGCTGACGGCAGCGCCGATGCGGAAGATGCCGTCATGGTCTTTAGCCGGGAAGTACAGGTAGTACTTGCCGTTTTTGGTGGCAGCATCGGGCGCCCACATCTGCTCTTTGGCCCACGGTACGTCTTTGATGTGCAGGGCTTCGCCGTGGTCATGGATGGGGCCGTCGATGGAGTCCATGGAGAATACGTGGTAATCCTCCATCCAGAAGTGATCACCGGAGCCATCGTCCACATTGGTGTTGCCCAGGTCATGGGAGGGGTAGATGTACAGCTTGCCGTTGAACACGTGCGCCGACGGGTCAGCGGTAAACATGTGGTGGATCAGTTCTTTGTTCTGCTCCACGTTGGCGTAGCTGGGCTGGTACGGCGCCAGGTCATCGTTTTTGGGGTGGAAGCGCTTCGGTGCGGTTGCGGCGTTAGTGGAGTCGGTGCTCATGCTGCGTAGTCTAGGCTGACATAGCGAGCGCTAAAATCGCAATGACTATCGGTGATATGATGGTAGTCGCGGCAACGGTATTGCGCGCCATCGGCAGGCCGGTGTTGAACTTGTGGGCAAAGTTGTAAACGTTGCCCGCCGTGGGTAAACCGGCCACCATTACCGCAATCATTGCTTCACGTAATTCCAGGTGCAGGATGGTGACCACGGCTAACGCGATTAACGGCATGATGATGGACTTAATTGCGATGGCGAGTACAGCCCGATGGCGGGACTCATTGAGCATTTTGCGGCCCACCAGGCCCGCACCAAAACCAATCATCACCATCGGCACTGCCCCTTGGCCCACCACCTGAATGGGGCGGCTAATTAGTTCCGGGATGGGGATGCGGAACGCAGAGACGATGAGGCCAAAAAACGCCGTTAGCAATAACGGGTTTTTGAATGGTAACGCCATAAGTTGTTTTGCCGAAAAACTGCCGGTGGTAGCCCGCTCCAATAGGGCTAAGGCGATAGGCATAAAAATAAGTTGTTGCAGCAAAATGAAAGGCACCATAATGCTGGCGTCGCCAAATAAGGCGATGGCAATAGGCATGCCAATGTTGCCTAAATTCGCATAGAACGCCGACATCGTGGCAATGGCCAGCGGGCCACCAGTTTCGCGCTCCCCCGGCAACAACCGATTGCCAATCATAAACATGATGATGGCAATAATGATTACAAATATTTGAACCAGCAGTTGCGGGCCAAAAAGTGCGCGCAAATCGGCAGTGAACAGGTTTGATAACACCATCGCAGGCAACGCGAAGTAATAAACCAGACGGTTTAAATCACCCTCGGCGCTTTCGGAAATCAAATTGAGTTTGCGCGCCCAATAGCCCAAGATGGCGGGCAGCACCAGAGTCAAAAACCCGCTAACAAACCCGAAATGATTCAATGTCTATCCTTTCGAGATTCTGCGCTCTTCCTCGCATGGCGCAGGCTATGCCTGCCGCTACGCTCGCCTTGCTCCTCGCCGCAGAATGACAGTTGGCTGTATGTGCAGCTACGCCCGGTCACTGCTTTGAGTAACCGGGCGTTATTGACTACTAATAATAACGTGGGCCGAACCTAGGGCGGCGGAACGGCGCTACCAAGGGAGCTACAATGCCCGGCACCGGAACCATGGGTGGGGGCGGCGGAGCGTAATAGCCGGGGCCGTAGTACGGCGGCGGAGGCGGCATAAAGGGCAAGCGGGCGGGCGGCATCATCGGCATCATCGGGGGTGCCACACGCATTCGCGGGTAAGCGCGCCGGTAACCAGCGCGGGGACTCATGCCATACATTTCTCTCTCCTTAGTTGTTGAATTGGGATACCAAAACTCTAGTTGCTGGTACTGGATTCTGCGACTGCGCGCAGAATGACGTTTAAGTGATGCCTAGTTAAAAGGTCCAAAGGCCAGTTAGCATCATCATCGCCGGGATGAAGGCGGCGGTGAGGCCCACAAAAATCACTAGGTATGGGAAAATGCGATCCATCAAAGTCCAGCCGCAAACCGTGCCTAAGAACCCGTTGGCCCAGACAGCAGCCCACGCAAACCATAACCAGACAAAACCCCAAGCATGGCCCTGAGCAGCCAACACCATCATGAATATGGCCCAAATGGCCACAAACAACGAGAACCAAGCAAACGGGCGCCAGTCCAAGTTGAACCAGTTGTTGATCGCGATAAACACGTAAGTGAAGCCGAACAGCATGGCCGAAGCAATGTCAGCGTAGGCAGTATCGGGCGCGCCAGTATTTATCGCATGAGCCAGGCTAATAAACGACCCAATTAGAATCACTGCGGCCGTAATCGCGTTCATCAAAGCTACCGCCTTGGGCGGGATGTCAGTTAAGCGAGCTGCCCCGTTCAATACTAAGGTGATGCCAACAAACAGCAGGTTGACGCCTAAAACGCCCATCGAGACTCCTTAACCAAAAAGCGGAAATTTACTTAGCTTGAACTCTAGTGCGTCGGCTGCCCTAAAACATATCCCCTCGCCGCGTGCCGGTAGATAGATTTGACCGTCGGTTTTCCGGAATATCGTCGGGTTTCCGGATGATCTTTGTGCTGCATCATCGTGCGTGGCCGTTGACTCAGGCGGATATTTTATGCCGATAACGCGACGCTAGCCATGATGGTGTAGGCCAGATACCCGAGGTACGCCGCCACAAAAATGCCGCCCTCTAACCGTGATATGCGCCGCCCCGTGATAAATACCGGGATACAGGCCACCGCCACCGCCACCATAAAGGGGATGGAAAAGCGGGTCAGTTTGGGATCCACAGAAACCTGGGGCGCAAACAATAACGATGTGCCTAGGATGATGGTGAGGTTGAGTGTGGACGAGCCCACCAGGTTGCCAAAAGCCAGGCTGCGCTCATCTCTGATGGTGGCAATGATGGTGGTTACTAGCTCGGGCGCCGAAGTACCGATGGCTACCACGGTTAAACCGATTAGGGTTTCAGAAACTCCCAGGTCATGGGCAATAGCTACCGCACCTTTTAGCATTTGGTCAGCACCGTAAATGATAGCTGCCAAACCGATCAGCAAAAAGATGCCCGAAAATATGGCGGTCCGTTTGCTAACCCGTTCAGCGACTTCTTCTTTATGGTGCGCGGCAAAATTTGGATCGGTGCTGGTTTCATCAATCGCCACTTTGGAGCGGGGCCCGCGCTTGGCCGTGATAATGGTGAAAAGGGTGTACGCCAAACCACCGGCCAGTAAAATTGCGCCTTCCCATCGCGTCATAAACCCGTTCCACGCGAGGAACAAAAAGGCCAATGAAGAAACCGTCATCATCGGTAAATCGCGCTTAATAACCCCGCGCGGTACCGCTAAGGGTCGGATCAATGCGGATAAACCTAAGATGAGCAGCACGTTTACCACGTTGGTGCCCGCCATATTGCCGAGCACAATATCTGCGGCACCCTTGCGTACGCCGTCAATACCAACCGCCAACTCAGGGAGGGAAGTGCCGATGGCGACGATGGTGAGGCCAATAATTAAGGGAGAAACGTGAAAATATTTGGCAACGCGAACGCCATGATCTACCACCAACTCGCCGCCGCCAACCAGCAGCGAGAGGCCCAGTAGTAAAATCAGGACATCCACTATTCCACTCTACCGGCAATGCGGGCGCCTGTCTCAGTGCAACTTAAGCAAACCGGACTATTTTTGTGTAATACGCCGCATTTTGCTGCCTGATGGTGAACTCGATTGTGTGAACCCGTCACCTTGTTAGCGAAAGGCTAATCAATCCTATGGTTTCGACAAGCTCAACCGCCGGAACTTAGTGGGCAAGTTCTGCAAGCTCCCCTTGATCGGCATCGTCAATAAACCGCTGCACTCGCTTGCCTAGCAGCGCGATTACCCCGGCGAGTACCAATGCCACAATGCCGATGCCGCCGAAGAAGGGCGCTGGGGCGATGCCGTCGGTGAGTTGCACCAGTTGGGCGGTGATGGCTTGCCCGGCCGAGGCAGCCAGGAACCACAGCGCCATGGCTTGCCCCCGGAAGGCGCGCGGAGCCATTAGCGTGGTGGCGGCTAGGCCCACGGGTGAGATCATCAACTCGCCGAGGGTTTGGATGATGTAAACCAAGCCCAACACCCACGCGCCGGTGCGGTTGCCGTGCGCCAGGAACGCGGCCACGGCCAGGAACAAGAAGCTTAAGGCTGCTAACGCCAGGCCGAGCGCAAACTTGTATGGCAGGGCGGGCCGATCCCCCAATTTCAGCCAGAGGCTAGCAAAAAGCGGGGTCAGGATGATGATAAATAACGGGTTAATAGTCTGGAAATTTTCCGGGCTAAAGTTTGAGAACCACAAGAAGTTCAAGTTGGTATTATCTACCGCGTAAGAGGCCAAAGTGGTGGCGGCTTGTTCAAAAATCATAAAGAATGCCATCGCCGCTAAAAACAACGGGATGTAGGCACGCAAACGCTGGCGTTCTGGTTTGGTTACTTTTTTAGAGGTTAACATTACCGCAAAAAACGCGATGGGCACCAAAATTGATAAATAACTAATGGAGTCAATTACTGCCGTTAGTAACACGCCATGATCATGGGCTAATACCGCTAAGTATAAGATGGCGATAAAAGCGATAATCGCGATGAATAATTTCAGTACTTGCCCGCGTTCGGCTGGTTGGATGGGGTTCGGGACATCATTACCTGCGCCGCCGAGCAGCATCCTGCCGACTACAAAGCTGATTAAGGCTAGGCCCATGCCGATGGCCGCTACTAGAAAACCGCCGTGGTAGCCCCATCGTGCCCTAACTAAGCCTACGATGATGGGCGCTAAAAGGGAGCCAATGTTAATGCCCATATAGAATATGGAAAAGGCAGATTGGCGGCGCACATCTTTGCGATCATAAAGCTCGCCCACCATACTTGAGACGTTAGGCTTTAATAACCCAGTACCTAAAGCAATAAGGCAAATGCCGATCCAACTTAAGGCCACTTGCGGCAAGGCCAAGAATACGTGCCCAGCAGCAATAATAACGCCGCCGATAAAGGTGCTTAAGTAGGCACCTAATACCCGGTCTGATAACCAACCACCTACAATGGATAACAAATATACCCCGGCGCCATAAATAGAAACAATGGCAGCGCCCATGGTGGGGGCAATACCTAAGCCGTGGTTAGCAACCGTATCGGTGATGTAATACAGCAGGATGGCGCGCATCCCGTAATAACTAAACCGTTCCCATAATTCGGTACCGAATAGCGTGGCTAAACCGAGGGGGTGGCCAAAGAACCGCTTATCCCCCGCGATTTTCTGGGCTGGGGTTTGCTCGGTTTCGCGGGTTTCGGCACCAACCACGCTAGATGCCAGCACCTCCGACTCAGCTACTCCGGATGCGGCTAAATTACTCGCGGATCGTGCGGTAGCGGGAGGCCAAGCCTGCGCGCGGAAATGGGCCTCGCCCGAATCCGTGGCAGCCAGCGTCGGGTCATCTAGGCCAGCCAGCATGGGGGCAGGCTCGTGCGCCCCCAGGGTGTGGTGACTGTCGCTCATGGGTGAGGCTTTGGGCTTTACTGCTTGCGCTTAACGCTGCCGATTTAGCTGACGATTACTTTCGGGGCATCCGGGCGTACTGCCTTAGCCTTCGGCTTTACCACTTTGCGATGCACTACGGCGCCTACTACCCCCGCCACTACCGGTGCTAGCAGCAACAATTTGATGGCGCCGCGGCCTTTGACCTCGGGCGTAATCGCGTCAAGCGTTTCTACGGTTTCCACTACGGCTGCTGGGGATTTGATCTTTTTTGCCATTCCCCCATCGTAACAACGGCAGGTGAGACCGGCACCTCCAGATTTGAGGTCCTGTTATCACGCCACGTGAAACTCATTTGGCCCTTTGGTTTCGACCTCGCGCGTTATTTCGCGCGGCCGCTCAACCGCCGGACACCCCTCCGAAACCGTGCTCATACCGAGGTCCTGCGCTGCACGCCGCTTTGCATCGCACCCGCAGGATGACGAGTCCTTTTTTAGCAGCGTTCTACAGCACGGGGACAAGGCGGTTGGCGCGGGCTTTGTCAAAGGTGCTGGTAGTTTGCAACTTGCGCAGGGCATAGCGTTCGGCTTGCGGCAAGGCGGCGATGCGTTGGCACTCAGCCCCGCAGCAATTCTCAAAGCGAGTTTGGCAGTTTTCGCACTGGATAAACAGACGGTGGCAGTTATCGTTGGCACAATTAGTGTGGCGGTCACTGGGGCTTTCGCATTGGTGGCAGCGGGCTACCACATCGTCGGTAATGCGCTCGCCAAAGCGCTCATCAAACACAAAATTTTTGCCCTTGAATTTGGATTCAAGCCCAAGTTTTTCGGCTTGGCGGGCATACTCAATAACGCCACCTTCCACATGGTAAACATTATTGAAACCATTATGGATCATATACGCGGTAGCCTTTTCGCAGCGAATACCGCCGGTGCAATACATCACGATGGTCTTATCATCGCGGCCTTTTAAGTCTTTTAGCATTTCGGCAGCCATCGGCAATTGCTCTTTGAAAGTATCGCTAGGTACCTCAATAGCGTTTTCAAAATGCCCAACTTCATATTCATAATAGTTGCGCATATCGACAAAAACCGCATTTGGGTCACCAATTAAGGCGTTGACCTGCGCCGCTTTCAAATACTTGCCATTGTTGGCAACATCGAACGTGGGGTCATCAATGCCATCGGCCACAATCTTGTCACGCACCTTTAAGCGCAACACCCAAAAACTTTTGCCATCATCTTCAATTGCCACATTAAGCCTTAACCCATCAAGCGCCGAGTCAAGGCTATATAGCATTTGCTTAAATGCTTCAAAATTGGCTGTGGGTACGCTCATTTGAGCATTGATGCCCTCGTCCGCAATGTAAATGCGGCCTAAAACGCCTAATTCAGTAAATTTGCGGTAAAGCTCATCCCGGAACTCTTGAGGATTTGCAATGTGAAAATACTGATAAAACGACAAGGTGGTACGCGGGGTTGGGTCGGCCAACAAAGCTTCGCGTAATTCCTTATTGGATTTGAGGTTATGCAGCGGTTTCACGTTCAATTTCTTTACTATTTGGGTGCGATTTGCTCGGACTATCATACCACCGCCCTCCACTGAATTTAAAAACGCCCACCTTCACCATTACTCAGAACATACCTGCCTCCAAAACCACTTACCTCTATACCTGCCACCAGGCAATCCTCAACTGCCGCGCCATCGGGCAAGCAAAAAGCCCCTACCGGAGCAGGGGCCGATTGCTACATTCAAGCGATTACTCGCTCAGTTGTTGCACCAGCGATTTCTCGCAAAGTGTTGCTAAAAGTGACTTAGGAACTTAATTGGTGCACCAGCGAGTTACTCGCTAAGTTGTTGCACAGTGTACCGGGCGGAGACGAAGCCCTGCATACCGTTGTAGGCCACATGCTTCCAACTGGAACCACCCTGGCAGTCCAGTACAGTTACCATGGTGCCACCCGGCAGCACCGTCTTCACCTTGGAGGTGGCCGAGGCCGCAGCGCGCAGGTTTACGGCTTGGGTTGTCCAGATCGGTACCTGCTCGCAAACTGGTTCGGGTTGTGGGATTTGAATTGGCCCAGTGGAAACATCGACGTTGCCTAGTTCAACTGTGTACCTCGAAGAAACGAACCCAGAAGCGCCACCGAGATTCACGTGCCACCAATAGCGCCCACCGGTGCAATCCATCACATTCAATGTAGTGCCCTTGGTGATTACCCCGGCAGTTGGCGAGGTAGCGCTGGCTTTGCTGCGCAGGTTAACATCGCTAATGGTATTGACTTGCGTGCCGGTACAGGCGTCATTGACTGTGGTGGCTAACGGGCTGGCGGGTAGCGGAGCCGCACTAGCCGCAGCGGCGGGGATTAGCATTAAACCGGCAGCGGTTAAAGCTAGGGCAACTTTTCGAGTTTTCATGGTGACGTTCCCTTTTTGGAAAAACTACGTAATTGACTAATTTGTGCTGTCAACATTGGCAACAAACCAATTTTACTCCTCGGCCCGCGTCGCGGCACTTCCAGGCAATAGTGATGTCGGCGACCCTCAGCTTGGCGCCCGTTGCTACTCACGGTGGCGGTTTTATACCCCCATTTTGTCCGTTTTAGTATTGGCGCAACCGCGCACCCCGGTACTCTAGTGGAAGTTAAAAGACAGGTTGTTGTAGGGGTTGCCAGGGTTGCGACCCGGCGAAGGCGAGGGAATTTTGAAGAAATCACTAACACTAACTGCTGGTATTGCTGCTGTTTCTGCGGTTACTATTAGCATCGCACTGGCTGGCGGAGGCCAGGCTGCCGGGGCTGAGACCCCGATGGCAGCAGATGCGGTGATCGCGGCCGATCACGTGGCCGCGACGGTCGAGCCATTAGATTTTGAACTTACGGTAAACAACATCGGGCAGTCAGAAACCTTGGTTGAACCAGAACCGGAACCTGAGCCGTTGTCCGAAATGGACCTGCTGCTGCAATATTACGGTTATTCGCACGAGGCCAGCTTGGCTGCCGTGGCTCAGCGCCCCGCAACAGGCGCGCGGCAAATTAGCGCTGATGGTTTAGATTTGATCAAGTTCTTTGAGGGCTACTCGGCCACAGGTTACCTGCTGGGTGATGGCCGTTGCACCATCGGCTGGGGCCACACTGTGCCCGAGGAAGAGCTGCCCGGCGCCGAATGTGAAGCGTGGACCATCACTGAAGAGGAAGCTGCCCAGTACCTGCTGGAACATGTGGAGTTTTTTGAAGCTTCCGTGGATAGTTACTTTACCCGCGAGTTGACCCAGCATCAGTTTGATGCGCTGGTTTCATTCAGCTACAACGTGGGCGAGGCATACCTCAAATACGGTTGGTCCAAAGCCCCCACCGATGAGTATTTTTCCAAGACGATGATGCTGTACGTGAAGCCTGCACAGTTCACCGAGGGATTGACTATCCGCCGCACTGCTGAGGTGGAATTGTTCAACTCCCACGCCGATGACGAGCCGATTCGTGGCATCATGGAAAAGCTCGCGGTGCAACGCTGGGAGCGCGAACAACGCCTCGCTGCCGAAGCCGCTGCTGGCCAATAGAACCTAACGACTTTCCTGAGAACACCCACACGCAAAGAACCCCTGCTTTCTTGGGCAGGGGCTCTTTCGTTTTCATTGATGGTTGTTTACTTTTGAGTTTTAACCTGTCCTATGGTTTCGACACCTGGCGATAATTCGCCGGGCCGCTCAACCGCCGGAGATACCAACATGAACATCCGGTGAACGGTTAATCTTGAACGGCAGCAAACTGTTCTTGGAGTTTACGCTCTTGCTCCTCATCGTGCTCGCGAATTACGCGTTGCGCTTCGGCGGTGCGCCACAGATGGTTGATTTCTGCCTGGCGCTTGCCACCCATTTTCTTAACGGCTTTGGCCCCTTTGTACCCGCCAGCGATGGCCATCACTGCCAGCATCACCAGGCCCGCGTTGCCGTCCATGCTGCGTTTGTTGTCGCTTTTGTACGATGACTTTTTGCCGCCGGAACTGCCCATGCCGCCCGACATACCACCGGCATTGGCACCGCCGCCCATGCCGCCGGTCATGCCACCGGCATTGGCACCGCCGCCCATGCCGCCGGTCATGCCGCCGTAGCCAGATCCACCGGCGCCTGCTCCCATGCCGCCACTCATCGCCCCTTGAGCAGCACCACCAGGGTACGCACCGCCCATGCCGCCAGCCATACTGCGGGCGTAGCCGTTACCCATCCCGCCAGCCATGCCGGAGGCTGCTTGCGCACCGCTCACTGCCGGGTAATACCTGGGCGAATACGCAATGCGACGATGACTGCGCATCGGCATGAAGATAAAGAAGCTGCGTGGGTAGCCATAATAGCCGTAACGCCTTGGGCCTTGGTTGAGGTTGGCTTTAGGTTTAGGCGCGCGCACCGAGTTCACCAACATCATCAGGTTAACTGCTAACGCGGCAGACAAAACTAGGAACAGTGGCCACAGGTTGCGGATAAAGTAGAAGGGGTTAATGTAGCCGCCATCAGTTTCCAGGTGCACAAAGCTGGCCAAAATGGGCAGCAGGATGGTGAACAGGGTGGCCGATAACCCAATTACCGACAGCCAAAAACCCGACTTGGGTAACCACGCGCGCTGCGGTTTTTGTTGTACCGCTAGTTCTTCGGCATGGCCGCTTACCCAGGCGCTAGCCAGCGACAACCCGCAGGTTAAAAGGATCAATGGTATGGTCAGCAACATCGTTTGGGCCTCTACTTTCTATTGTTTTCGCGGCACATTGTAGCATTAGTTTGCAGGTGGAATTTCTCACCGGCTGGCCTCGCCATCGTGCCTGGAACTGGTTTCACAATCAGCGCAAAATAACATATCAGCGTTACGGAGGTTGCGGCGCAGTACCCCGCACCGCCGCCTGTCGAAACCATAGGAACATAAAATTCTTAGAACCACACCCCTGGGCGGGTGCCGGAGTTTAGCCGCCAGTTCACATACACGGTATTTTCGGACAACATGGGCCGGGTGGAGGCGACCTGGTAGCTGCCAGTTACACCATCGGGCAACGTGATCGCATCTTCCGCCACCGTGTACGGCTGGGCGGGGTTCGGGAAGATGCTGGCCTTGGGAACTTTTACCGTAATAATGTCTTCTCTGGGCGGGTCCCAAGCATTTACCGAAGCTCGCGGGATGTGATGTTGCAGCGTCACCATCGGGACTTGCGGCTCGGTGGGTGCCGCTGGTTGTTCAGGTGTTGGCGTCGCTGCTCCATCTTCAGCGCCCTCAAGGTAATTATCTAGCGCGCTCCAATCCGGCTCATCTGCATCGTTGTCACTGGCTGCTTTTCCTTCGCCCGATGTTGCACCGCCATGATTAACTGTAGCGTCTACGGTATCTGTTTCCTCATCATCCGCATCAACGGCGTCCGTATCATCATCGTCGTTGGGATCGGTACCCACCCCGGCGGCCTCAACCAGCACAGGTTCGGCATCGATTACTTCGGGGCAATCATCATTTACCCCAGTTGAGGTGATGGTCGCTTGGGTAGTGCCAGCAGAATTGAGGGCTTTTTGGCTCGCTAGCTGGGCCTCTAACTCGGCAATCCGATCCTGTAAAAGCTGTTCGTGTTCCGTGAGTTGGTGAGCCTCTTCGGCCTTGGCAACGTCTTCGGTGACGGCCTCATTTTGTTCCGCCCCGAACTCCATCGCCACCGATGCGGCCCCAAATTCCCGTAGCGTATTTTCCGCCTCAATGATCTCAGCTAGTGGATCATCAATGTTCAAGTTCGGATTAAACTCATTGCCCATACCCCAACCCTAACGGCGCCATCGGACATTAAGAATAACCAGATGAATCCACGTAAATACGTTGACTGCCCCACACGCTTTTGACACACCTCTTTGGCGAAACAAGTTTCGGTTTCTTTATTCGCACTCTCCGCATTGGCCGGAAGCGGACAATTGCAAAAAGTGAATTGGGCAGAACGTTGGTTCGGCATCTTCAGCTTTTGGTTTGCCTTTAGCTGGCCTGCTGGCGGTCGACTGTTTTTCAGACGCCGGTTTGTTAACGCTAGCAGGCTTAGCTCCGGTAGTTCTAGTTCGCTTGGGCTTAGCATTCCCGGCTGGCGTTTGAACTAGCCGCATCAAGTCGGCACCATCGGGCATCGTGGAAACTTGGGTCAAAACCCGGCCCATCCATTCCGCTACCGGCACCAGACCAGCCGAAATACCACTGCGCTCTTGGACTACTGCGGCGAGGTTACCGTAACTAACCGGATTTGATTGTGCCTGGGCCAGCTCCGTCAAAATCTCTTTGGCGACTGGCACCCAAGCGCCATAAGCTTGCGCGCCCGTCATCGCACGGCCATCGTTTTCGCGATGATACTCGCGCGGGCAACCCTCAGAACACTCCACTCCCCCACCTTACCGCCAGCAAGCGAAGATGGCGCCCCACCCTGGGCATGCTATGGCAAGCTAGGCTGGAGTCACTCAGGCCGATTATCGGGCTTATCGTTTACTCCGAATTTCGTTTGAAGCCACTCAAGTACTGCTTTTTGCTCTGACAAACCAGCCCGCCGCACTTGGGCAAGTAGCCAGATAGCATCGGGTCTGGGAGTTGTAATGTTCTTTGCCCCCTGATTGCAGCTGGAGCATAGAGTTCTCAAATTGGTTAACTCGTCACGGCCGCCAAGGCTCTTATCTACAATATGGCCCACGTGAAGGCGAACTTTCCGACCTGTTTCTTCGTCAATATCGCCAGGGGTAACGCCACACATTGCACAGGTGAATCCGTTGCGATCCAACACCTCGGCACGGAGTTTCTGGGAAACTTCTCTTTTGAACTTTATGGGTTTTTCGCTTGGCGGCTCACCATCTAGTAAATACTCACCAGGCTTCAAGTCATTACGGTCATGGTGCGTAAGAATTGGCCAGCTTTCTTCTTCTCTGAGTTCTCGCACCCGCCGAGCCCATTCCGCCGCGGGCGCTGCCACATCCTTTAACTGCCGGGCAGTGACTACCTTACCTTTGTTTTCAACAAGATATCGCCGAAGTTTCTCCTTAACTGAAATATGCTTCATGCTGCTTTACCGAGTTCAAGAGTTTGTCCCGGAATTTGGATAGCAGATAGTAACTGCCTACCTAAGTATTCGGTATAAGCTGGCGGAATTGCTTCATTCAACTCGTTCTTAGTCATCCAGGATATGCCCATAGCTTGGCGCGCGTTCTCTACGGAACAATTGCCGCCCCCGTTTACCGATACGTATGCAGTATTCTGATCTAGCTTTCGGTAGTGCTGCTTCCGCTTATCACGGGTATAAACCAACGGATGCTGCCGGTGCTCAGGTGCACTTAATTCAATATTGGATTCGAACAACCGATGCCGCAGCACGCGCAACCCGGGAAACATAGTTCCACAAAGAACTGTCGGGTTTAGCAAAGGTGCGCCTTCAACATTTTCAATTATGTACGGCTTGCCACTGCCTATTAGCATTTCGCGTACCGGTTCGACTAAGCGAGGCCACAAATGACCATTCCCATTGCGTTTGGCAAGGTCAGAGTATGACTGGCATGGTGGCGAGGCATGGATGGCGTCAAACTGACTCAAAAAATCCGGTTCCAATTCTAGTGCATTCGCTTGGACGAATGAGAATGGATAGCGGGGTTGCGGGTTCAGGTCAACACCAACCAATTCAAAGCCTGCATTGTGGTAGCCCATGGCGCCGCCACCTGCACAGCAAAACAGATCTAGCAGTTTAGGGCGATGTTCCATGGTTAGAGACTAGCATCGAACGACACCACCATTAAGCAACACACTCCGAACAAATGTAGCAAGGTGTTGCGCCACCGAGCATAAAAAAATCCCCCAGCCAATTTCTTAGCTGAGGGATTTCTTGACGATTTACAAGATTATTTGATGATCTTGCCAGGCTGCCGGATGGCAGCTTATGTTGTTGGAACCAACGATTTTGAAGTATTACTTCAAAATCTTGGTAACGCGGCCTGAACCTACGGTGCGGCCACCCTCACGGATAGCGAAGCCGAGGCCCTCTTCCATAGCGATGGGCTGGATCAGGGAAACCTTCATGTTTACCTGGTCACCGGGCATCGCCATTTCTTTGCCATCTTCCAGCTCTACGATACCGGTCACGTCAGTGGTACGGAAGTAGAACTGCGGGCGGTAGTTCGAGAAGATCGGGCTGTGACGGCCACCCTCTTCTTTCTTCAAGATGTAAACGGTGCCTTCGAACTCGGTGTGCGGAGTGATGGAACCGGGCTTAACAACAACCTGGCCACGCTCAACATCGTCGCGCTTGATACCACGCAGCAACAGACCGGTGTTGTCACCAGCTTCAGCAGCGTCCATCATCTTGTGGAAGGTCTCAATACCGGTAACAACGGTCTTTTGAACCGGACGGATACCAACGATCTCAACCTCAGAGTTCAGGTTGAGGGTACCACGCTCTACACGACCGGTAACAACGGTACCACGGCCGGTAATGGTGAATACGTCTTCGATCGGCATCAAGAACGGCTTGTCCAGCTCACGAGCCGGCTCAGGTACGTTAGCGTCTACAGCATCCATCAGCTCGTAGATAGCGTCTACCCACTTCTGCTCGGGCTCGCCTACGATTTCGGTACCGGTAGCAGTCTTAACTGCACGGTCGCCGATTGCCTTCAAAGCGGATACCTTGATGATGGGAGCGTCGCGGTCGTAACCGTTCTCTTCGAACAGGTCGCGGATTTCTTCCTCAACCAGTTCCAGCATTTCCTCATCAGCATCGTCAGCCTTGTTGATGGCAGCCAGCAGGTAAGGTACGCCTACCTGACGGGCCAACAGAACGTGCTCACGGGTCTGCGGCATAACCGAGTCGGTACCGGCAACTACCAAGATAGCGCCGTCCATCTGAGCAGCACCGGTGATCATGTTCTTGATGTAGTCGGCGTGGCCCGGGGCGTCTACGTGGGCGTAGTGACGCTTGGGGGTCTCGTACTCGATGTGCGAGATGTTGATGGTAACACCGCGCTGCTTCTCTTCAGGAGCCTTGTCAATGCCGTTGAAGTCAACAACCTGGTTGGCGCCGTAGCCCTCAGATGCGGGGTACTTCTTGGCAAGGTTGGACGAGATCGCAGCGGACAGGGTGGTCTTACCATGATCAACGTGCCCGATGGTGCCAATATTAACGTGCGGTTTGGTCCGCTCAAACTTGGCCTTAGCCACTATGGTCCTCCTGGGACGTTTGGGGCGCGGCTTCTGGCCGCACCAGTTTTGCTTATGCCCTCGCCGCCTCCAGCGCAATCATTTAGCGCGGCAGCCTCACTGATAAAATCGCGGACCTTATTGTCGGTCTTCTGCGCTCTCACAGCACGAGCCGTGGGCTAGCCTACCCTACCTGTGGGCCACAACACAAACCGAGCAATTTTGTGCGCGGCACTTTGACGCAATCGGCGCGTTAAGTTCCTATGTACGATGAAGAACCATGCGGTTTGCCTGGCCCAACCTCGCCGATGATCCTGGTGCTGTACGGCGTGTTGATACTCGTGTTCTATGGTGCTTTGGGGTAGGTTTGGCAGTGCCAGGTTGGGTACGCTCAACACGGGGAGCGGAGTTGGCTACCAATCTACGAGGCAAAAACGCGAGTCAGCGGTTCTTCCAGTCGGGCAGTTCCGCAATTGTAATAGTAAATCCGTAACCATCGTTTCGGTAAATGCATACTCGCTGACACGTGCCTAATGCGTTTTCCAGGCGAGGTTTATCCATGCAGAGGAATATTATGGAAAACGAAGAACACAACAGCCGAGTCGTTTATGACCTTTTGGAGCTTGCCGTAGGCGCACAATCTCGCGCTGACTACGCGCAACTGCAAGTAAATGACATCGTAGGCACCGCCGTTCGGGCAGGCGCCACATGGGAGCAGGTTGGTAGATGGCTGCACTTGGCGCCCGATGAAGCGGAGGTACGGTTCTCCGGCGCCGATAGGTCAATCACCCTTGATGAAGACGTGGTTATTGCCCTCGGCTATATAGCCAAGGTAGAGGGCTTACCAACTTTTGCTGATGCCATCAGTTACCTGATAAACACGATGATCGACAAGTCGGCACCGGCTAGCGATAGTGCCCCCTCAGTGGTCCAAGAGTCGGATGCCCCAACTGAGCATCAAGGGCGGTAAACTATGATGGATTACCGAACCGCCCACAATAAAGGAGAACCATGCTACTTGACGTCGCTCCGCAACCAGAAATCACTGAACCGAACCCTTGGGTTCGGGAGGTACCAATGTCCAGGGCAGAATACGAACTTCTACCAGAACAGCCAAAGGCGGAATGGCGCAAAGGGGTGGCATACATCATGATGGCACCAGTCGCACACCCGCATGGTAAAACTGCGGCCCGTTTAATTACTTTGCTTAGCAACAATCTCACGGATGTTGAGGTTGCCACGGAGGTTGGCTTTAGAATGTCCGACTCCGACCGCGCCCCCGATGTAATGGTCACGCCTGCTGGTTACGATGGCGGCACATGGGTAACCGAGCCGCCACTGCTACTTGCTGAAGTCGTCTCACCCGGGAGCCGCCGAACAGACTATGTCATAAAGGCTGGAGAGTATGCGGCAGCAGGCGTTGGCCAATACTGGATCCTGGATTCTGCAGCCCAGTCCATTAGCATCCTGGGCAACAATGGAAAGGGTGGCTGGGGCTTAATTACCGAGGTGAATACTGAGACGCCAACCGCCGAAGTTGAAGTACTTGGCCACGGCATCGTCCCGGTTGACCTGAACCAACTGCTCTAGCTAACGCCGCCGCTGTTGGCTTCAGTTATCTGAAACATGCGGCTTGCCTGGCATTTCCCAAACCAAATTGGCAAGTTATGACCTAAGAACCTTACAACCAAAGAACCCCCGGCCAGTGATAGGGCCAGGGGTTCTGATAGACGGTTTATTTATTCGCCGCGAGTCTTCTTGACGATTTCTTCGGCAACGTTGCGAGGCGCCTCGGCGTAGCTGTCGAACTGCATTGAGTAAACGGCGCGGCCTTGAGTCTTGGAACGCAGGTCACCGATGTAGCCGAACATTTCGGACAGCGGCACCAGGGCGCGAACCACCTTAACGCCGGTGGCATCTTCCATGGACTGGATCATGCCACGGCGGGAGTTCAGGTCACCGATTACGTCACCCATGTACTCTTCTGGGGTACGTACCTCAACGGACATTACCGGCTCAAGCAGAGCAGGGTCAGCCTTCTTGATGCCCTCTTTGAACACCATCGAACCGGCAATCTTGAATGCCATTTCGGAGGAGTCAACATCGTGGTAGGCACCGTCGAGCAAGGTAGCCTTTACGCCTACCATCGGGAAGCCAGCCAGGATACCTTGCTGCATGGCAGCTTGGATACCAGCATCTACTGCCGGGATGTATTCACGCGGTACGCGACCGCCGGTAACCTCGTCAACGAACAAGTAGTTCTGGCCTTCTGCCGCCTCTTCTGGGGTCAGTGGCTCGAATTTCACTTGAACCTTGGCGAACTGGCCGGAGCCACCAGTTTGCTTCTTGTGAGTGTAATCGACTTTGTCGATCATCTTGCGGATGGTCTCACGGTAGGCAACCTGCGGCTTACCAACGTTGGCCTCAACCTTGAATTCGCGCTTCATGCGGTCAACCAGAATATCCAAGTGCAACTCTCCCATACCGGAGATAACGGTCTGGCCAGTTTCTTGGTTGGTTTCGACCTGGAAGGTCGGGTCTTCTTCAGCCAGCTTGGCGATGGCGGTACCCAGGCGCTCTTGGTCGGCTTTGGTCTTAGGCTCAATAGCCACGGAGATAACCGGCTCAGGGAAGGTCATAGATTCCAGAACTACCGGAGCATCCTGGGCGCACAAGGTGTCGCCAGTGGTTACATCTTTCAGGCCAATAGCAGCGTAAATGTGACCAGCGGAAGCCTCGGTTACCGGGATTTCTTTGTTGGCGTGCATTTGGAACAGCTTGCCAATGCGCTCGCGCTTGCCTTTGGTTGCGTTCAGCACTTGAGCACCCGTCTCAACCTTGCCGGAGTAAACGCGAATGTAGGTCAGCTTGCCAAAGAAGGGGTGAACGGCAACCTTGAACGCCAAGGCACTGAACGGGTCGTTGGCATCGGGGTGGCGAACGATGGTTTCTTCTTCGTTCTTGGGGTTGGTGCCCTCAATGGAGGGAACGTCCAATGGCGAAGGCAGGTAATCCACTACGGCATCAAGCATCGGCTGTACGCCTTTGTTCTTGAACGCCGAGCCGCATAGCACGGGGAAGGCTTGCGAAGTGATGGTCAAGTGGCGGATGCCTTGCTTGATTTCTTCTTCAGTCAGGTCTTCGCCACCGAGGTACTTTTCGAGCAGTTCTTCGCTGGTTTCAGCAACGGCTTCAATCAGCTCGTTACGGTACTCTTCAGCCTTTTCTTTCAAGTCAGCCGGGATTTCTTCAACATCGTAGTGGGCACCAAGTTCGGTCTCGCCGCGCCAGGTCAAAGCTTGCATCTTAACCAGGTCAACTACGCCCTCAAAGTCAGCTTCGGAGCCGATAGGGAGCTGGATTACCAACGGGCGAGCTTTGAGGCGATCAACGATGGTTTTAACGGTGAAGTAGAAGTCAGCACCCATCTTGTCCATCTTGTTCACAAAACAGATGCGGGGTACTACGTACTTGTCAGCTTGGCGCCATACAGTCTCGGACTGGGGCTCCACACCCTCTTTACCGTCAAACACGGCAACGGCACCATCGAGTACGCGCAGCGAGCGCTCTACCTCAACGGTGAAGTCAACGTGGCCGGGGGTGTCAATCAAGTTGATTTGGGTACCGTTCCAGAAAGCAGTAACTGCGGCGGAGGTAATGGTGATACCGCGCTCTTTTTCCTGCTCCATCCAGTCGGTGGTCGACGCACCATCGTGCGTTTCACCCATCTTGTAGTTCACGCCCGTGTAGTACAAAATGCGCTCGGTGGTGGTGGTTTTACCGGCGTCAATGTGCGCCATAATGCCGATATTGCGGACTTTACTGAGGTCAGTAAGCGCGTCTTGCTTTGCCACGAGTTTTCCTCTTTTAGTTACGTATAAATGTGCATAAAGCTATGATGGTGCGCATTAGTGGGTGATAAAGCGCACAGCGCCATCTAGCTTACGTTACTTAGAGGCTAAAGCGCAAATTCTCGCCATTTGTTAGGGCAGCCTGCGTACCCTATTTGTACCTAAAGATTTGTACCTAAAGGCCCAGGTATTGGATTTGGTGGGTGGCGATGTCAAAAATAATCAGATTTCCATCGGTGCCATCCATGTTTAGCGACTCAGCATGGAATTTAAACGGCGCATTATGCCCGATGCCGCCAGTTAAATCGGCTGAATCTTGCACATGATAGTGACCGTGGAACAAAAACTTAGGTTTTACGGCGTTGAAAATGCGGGTGATCCGCTCCCGGCCCTCATCGGCATAAAGCAAACCTGCCTCCGACCAACCACCAGGGTTATTAACGATGCGCTGAATCTTGGGGGTAAGGGGTTCTGGGGCGTCGTGGCTCAAAAACACGTCCGGGCCGGGTAGCGTTTTTGCCGCTGACGTGATTTTTTTTACATCAGCTTCCGTGAGAGCCTCCCCAGGCCACCAACTGGTGCCCTCTTCCCGCCATTCAAAATCAATACTGGGCGCGCCGCCTACCGCAATAAAACTGGTCTGGTGTACGCCATCGTGAGTTTCGATGGCGAATCGGTAGCCGCGCGGTAAAAAGATCAGGTGGTCGCTGAAATGTTGCACCTGGCCCCAGCCGTCATTTTGATCTGTGGTTGGGATCGCCGCAATCTGGTCGTAGTCTTCGTGGTTACCAGGTACCACTGCTACGGTAACCCCGCCGATGGTGGCGGACGCTTCAACCACCATCGCGAATGGGAATAGGTCAGCGGTGCTTTTACTTAGCTGCAACTTGGCTGGGCGAGCCTTGCCGTGGTGGGGCCAGATGCCAAAATCCCCCAATTGCAAAATCAGATCGATGCCGTGTACATTGGCTTGCCTGATGCAATAGTCCGCCCACAACCGATTGCTGTGCCAGTCCCCGGCAATCATCACTTTGTCAGCTTTTAACACGGGGATAGCATTTAGCATTGGCGCTGGGTTTTGATCCACTAGGTAATTCTATTCCTCTGGTTTCGACAGCCTCAACCGCCGGAACCTTAAGCCCCCGGCTATTCGTAAAAGAAACAAAGCCAGATGGCGGGCGGATCGGTTGAGGTGAATGCGACCCGATGGCGCTCATGGGGCTGCAGAATTAAGGTGGCCCCGGTAGCCAAATAAACCTTGTGGCCGTCGGCGTATTCAATGACTGCGCTGCCGGAAAGCAAAGTCACAAATTCGGTTTCTGGGTCGTCATACCAATCAGAAGTTTGCCCGGTACTGACAATCCGTTCGATCCGCACCATGTTGCGGCCTTTGGCCAACACCGTGCTGTGTTCTTCATCCAGCGGCAGGCGCGGCAACTCAAACAGGTTATACATCTTCAACCTTCATTGATAAAAATCCCACTTTCAGCGCAATGGATATTCACATTCCTATGGGTTCGTCCCCGGCGACGTCTCGCCGGGCCGCTCAACCGCCGGAACGTCAACTTTTGGGCTAGGCGTAGTTGCTGTAATGCGGGCGGCGGCCCTCACGCAAGCGATAGCGGATTTCTTTGTAGATTTCGATGATGGGGAATATCGCTAAGCCAAGTAGGGCAGCAACGGCGAACTCCTGCAAATCCAACGGCACTAAGCGGAACGCGCGAGCCAGCGGCGGTACATAAATCAAAGCCAGTGACAGCACTGCCGAAATCAAGATGGCGAGGAACATCAATTTGTTGTGGCCTTTGAGCCGGAAAATGGAGCGATCAATGGAGCGCGTAGCCAAGCCTTTAGCAATTTCATTGAACACCAAAGTGATGAAAGCTGCCGTCATCGCAGTGGAAACCCACTCCTCAGTACCGCGCGCGTAACCATAACCGTGGGCGGCAATGCTGCCCACCCAGAAGTAACTCAGTAGAGTCAGCGCGGCAATCACAATACCCTGCCAAATGATATCCAGGCCCAAGCCGTTGGCAAATAGGCTCTCATTGCCCTCACGCGGCGCGCGGTCCATCACGCCCGGTTCGGTTTCCTCCATGCCTAAAGCAATAGCCGGCAGGGAGTCGGTAATCAGGTTAATGAACAGCAGGTGAACGGGGCGGAACAGCGGGAATCCCATAATGGTGGCAGCAAAGATCGCCAGCACCTCGGCCAGGTTGGTGCTGAGCAAGAACTGCACAGTTTTACGAATATTGTCATAAATACGGCGGCCTTCTTCAACAGCCGAAACGATGGTGGCAAAGTTATCGTCACTGAGCACAATGTCGCTGGCGCCCTTAGAAACGTCAGTGCCCGTGATGCCCATGCCCACGCCAATGTCAGCGGCTTTCAAAGAAGGCGAATCATTAACCCCATCGCCCGTCATCGAGCTAATCAAGCCGTTGGCCTGCAATGCTTTAACAATGCGAACCTTGTGTTCCGGCTGCACACGGGCATAAACATTGTACTTCTTTACCTCATTAAGGAAGTCAGCATCGGAAATTTCATCCAACTGCCGCCCGGTCAGCACCTTGGCGGCATCATCGGTAATACCGATTTCTTTGGCAATGGCGCCAGCCGTGGGGGCCGAGTCGCCCGTAATCATTACTACCCGGATGCCCGATGCCGCAGCGGTTGCCACGGCGTCTTTAACCTCAGGGCGCACCGGATCCATTTGGGCCACTAAGCCGATAAAAGTTAAATCGTCTTCCAGGTAATCCGGGTTAATTTTGTCGGACTCAGGCAATGCAGCCCAATCGCGGGTGGCCAACGCCAGCACCCGCAAGGCTCGGTCAGCAAAAGCATCATTAGCGGCGTGGATTTCATCAATGTCTGCTTGGGTAATGGCGCGGCGCTCGCCATCGTCCATGATCCACTTGCACTTGAGCAGTACCTCATCGGGTGCGCCCTTGGTGTACTGAATTACATCCTCAACACTGTCCGGCGTGATGCCGTTATCGTGCAAGGTGGTCATCATCTTGCGGTCAGAATCAAACGGCGCCTCAGCCAAACGCGGGAATTGCTGGTCCAATTCCGGCTTATTCATATTGTGTTCTAGTGCGTAGCTGATCAGCGCATTTTCGGTTGGGTCGCCCACGATGTTGCCATCCGGCGCCAGTTGGGAGTCACTCGCCAAGGCCATCCCACGGGCGAGGGATACCTCATCGTCGGTGAAATTGTCCACCACGGTCATCTTGTTTTGCGTGATGGTGCCGGTCTTATCCGAGCAAATCACTTGCGCGGAACCCAGTGTTTCCACCGAAGTTAGGTTCCGCACGATGGCGTGGCGCTTTGCCATTTTGGTAACGCCCATGCTCAGCACAATGGTAACTACCGCTGCCAGGCCCTCCGGGATCGCTGCCACCGCCAGCGAAATCGCCAGCATAAAGCTCGGCATAATGGTGTGGCTCAAATCCCAGCGCAAAGCCGGTTCGGTACGCAAAACCTGCACCGCGAACACCACTAAGCAGATGCCCAGCACCAAGAAGCTGAGGGTTTTACTCAACTTGGACATGCGCCGTTGCAACGGAGTCTCAGTGGCTTCGGCAGCGGCTAGCAGGCCCGCGATCTTGCCCATTTCGGTGTTCATGCCAGTGGCAACTACCACCGCCTCGCCGCGCCCGTAAACCACCGAGGTGCCCATGTAGGCCATGTTGCGGCGGTCGCCTAGGGTGATGGGGCCATCGGCGGTGGGCAGCGGATCAATAAACTTTTCCACCGGCAGCGATTCGCCAGTTAATGCTGATTCTTCAGTACGCAAGCTCGCGGCATGGAGTAACCTCACGTCGGCTGGCACCGAATCGCCAGCCTCTAGCAAAACCAAATCCCCCACTACCAACTGCGAAGATGGCAGTTTGACCACGGTGCCATCGCGCTTAACTTTGGCTTCGGACGCACTCATTTTGGCGAGCGCTTCGATGGCACTGTCGGCCTTGGCTTCTTGGTAGACCCCCATTACGCAGTTGAGAATAACCACCGCCAGAATAATGCCGGCTTCAACATATTCAAACGGATCCGCGTGGCCAGCGGCGCGGCCAGCTAAGTAGGCAACTACGGCTGAGATAATGGCGGCAGCCAACAGCACCAGCACCATAGGGTTGCGGATTTGCTCCCAGAGGCGTTGCCAAATGGTTTTGCCTTTTTCTTTGGCAAGCTCATTGGGACCATCGGCGGCTAATCTTTGCGCGGCAACGGCGCTGCTCAGCCCAGCCTCGGCTGAACTATCTAGCAGATCAACCACCTGGTCAGGGGTGTTAGTCCACGGTTCCACCAGCAAATTAACCATCTGCGCGCCCTTCAAATGCTTTTAAGAAATTCCTAATCCGAACCCTAGTGGTTTATTCGGGTAAATACCACGGTAAAGCACTTGCGTTTTGAGTCACAGCTTTTTAGGCGCCTTGCTGCATCACCGCCACATATTGGCCACTGTGGAAGTTGACGACCACGAAAAAGGGCGGCAGTGAAAATCCGGGCAAGCTAAAGGATGGAAACCAGGTTTCCGTTATAGCAGCGAGCGGTAAAGGTCAGCGATTTGTTCCACGCTGGCCTCGCGCGGGTTACCACCGGCGCAAACATCGTCGTAAGCGGCTTGCGCTAGCGCCTCGATTTCTCCCTCACTGGCGCCAATGTCGGAAATCTTGACCGGGTTACCCAGTTGGCGGGTCAAATTAGCAACTGTTTCAACTGCCGCCTGCCGGGCCTCTTCAATACCCATATGGGAGGTATCTATGCCAAATGCCTGCGCAATATCCCGATACTTTTCCCCGCTATTAGGCGCGTTGAAAGCCATTATGGGCGCGAGCAAAATGCCATTGGCAACCCCGTGTGGAGCTTGATAGAACGCACCGAGCGGGTGGGCCATCGCGTGAACCAGGCCCAAGCCCACATTGGAGTACCCCATACCCGCAATGTATTGCCCCAACGCCATGCGATCCATCGCTTCATCGTCCCCGCTGGCGGCAGCGGCCAAAGAATTGGCGATGATTTGAATGGCTTTGAGATGGAACATGTCGGAGAGTTCCCACGCA